>Ga0247760_1000980_pt1 | contig 28836 bp, 34 predicted proteins | sample UWRJL171409R4_FD_179936 | JGI IMG/M metagenome (GOLD analysis project Ga0247760, IMG submission 179936) | Plant litter microbial communities from Arlington Agricultural Research Station in Wisconsin, United States - UWRJ-L171-409R-4 | ecosystem: Environmental > Terrestrial > Plant litter >... | reverse complement strand
CAGGGCTGGGTGCCGGAGGGGGGTGGTGGCGGGTATCATTGGCAGGGGAGGGGGGATTGGAAGCGGAGGTGATTCCTGCTTGTACCTTACAGTGTTCAAAAGGCAAAGTAAGCGATGCGCTTCGCTTGCTTCTCTTGTAATGGTAGGGTAGTAGGGTGAGGTGAGGTGGTTCTTTTGTCGGACAGCCGATGTTCACGGTCCGAAGGAAACACAAGGGGGAGGGGGGGGTATGGAAGCTGTCATGGGACTGGAGGATATGGTTGCGGAGTTCTGTAGTGTAGTACGTATGATGCTGCATAATCAGCGTGGTAATTCGTCAATTAATAATAGCAAACTCTGGAAAGACTGCCCGCAGAATGACTGGACTTGTGGGTGGAAAGTGACAGGATCTGAAACAATAGCATGAGCTTTGCTGGTCGTATGACTTGCAAGGGGGGCCGCGGGGGACGTTGCTAGCTGGTAGGTATGAGAGGGGAGTTAATTGGTCTTGTTCTGTCAGAGAGAAGTGCTGATAACCAGCTGGAGAGGCTGGAAACGGGATGGATCTCTCTCTTCCGACTGGTACCGGTGGGCTATCCATGCCCGCTACCTCCGGATATCCTGTTGAGCGGCGAGGATTATGAAGAATAAGGGGAGCTCGGTGTTGTTTCGCCCATCCCGACAACGTGACGGGCAGGTGAAATACAGAGGATTTCTATTGCATGGCAGATAAAGGTTCGACGCATGGAATACACACCACACAGCTTTTGGCAGGGCTAAAGTATCAGCCATTTCGTTCAAAGTCTTAGTCGCATCGTAGGAAGCCTTGACTGTACCAAAACAAGACGTTGGAGAATGTAAGGACACACAACATCACGAACCAGACTTGTACCAGTGACCCAAATAATTGCGGTTCTATCTCACTGAATCTAACCGACCGGTCCTCGATGCAGCTAAAAATGCTGGTTCAGCCCCATGTTTGCTTCCACCGATGCCACAACTCTTCCATTACCACCTTAAACCCATGTCAACGCCCAAATCCCATTCTCGCCATACCTAAGACTTGCCACACCTCCCCTCAGAAGTCATGCGGCACAAACTCCAAATCCGGAACAACCACCTTCCCCCCCTCAAGCTGCTTATCCGAATACGAAGGGAACGCCACCAGCCTCTCCTCAGGATCAATAACCGACAGCGTCGTGAATCCATTCTCCGGTCCAAACTGGCCACTCCAAGCCGACACAACCCGGAACGGTCCACAATCCGCACCCATCTCCTCTGCCATGCTGGCCGGCACCCCGGGGAGGGCAGGGATACTGTACTTGCAGGGGGTTGGCGCCTGGAAATCACGGTGGGTGTTGATGGTGAATGACCACTCGCAGTTCATGTCGGAGTCGTCGCAGACGCGGCGGAATTGCTGCATTGTCCAGACCCTGTCGGGGGTATCGAACGGGGCGCCTTGGCGTCGGTTAAGGCAGGTGGGGAGCCTGAGAGCCGGGGCGGCGAGGGTGAGGGTTGCGAAGAGGGAAGTGAGGAGCGCGGTGGAAAGCTGCATTTTGAGCTATTTTTGCAGTGGACAATTGGATAGACGGTTCAAAGGAGCTGAGAGACTTTGGATGAAATTGGTTGTGGTGCTTGTGGTGATGCTTGATGTCTGTTTGATGACTGATGACGAGGTCTGGTCGAAGGAAGACGCGGGGAGATCAGATGGCAGAGCAGAAATATATGGTGCGGGTCTGGAAGGGCGACTGCCTTCTGAACTCTTCTGCGGGGCGATGACGCTGCCTGACTTTGCCAGTGGAAATGGACGGGAGGGTAAAGCATGGAAGGTGCGTGGTCACAAGCACCGCGTTCCCTCGGGAGTGATGATCGTGCCTGCCGATAATGTCAGTCTCGAACCTGCAGGGGTTGTGGTGAGTTCCGCCGGGACCAGGAAACTGCTTGAAAGAAGTACCTTCGATGATCGTCAACTGAGGCAGTGCGTGCTCGCAGTGACTCTGCGGAAAGATACAGCGCGCAGACGCAGCGAGCCTTCGGCTACTATCATGCCATACGAGCTGGGGTAGCCGTTGTAAGAGCCGCGGAAAGCCTCAAGGCACGCAAACATCGGGGAAGTACATCAGGGACCCACTGAAGGGGATGGCTCTGGAGATAACTGACCGTTTCTTTCGGATGCATGTTTGACACAAATTCGTATGTACATTGCTAGTTCTTTCAGGTTTATCCCACGATACATTATCCAATATGGTGATACAAGAGCAGATACCCGGGTCCTGACACCCCTTGAATCTATCGGCGCAGCCGGTGCAACAGCTCACAGCTCAAAGTTCCACCGCACATTTTCCCATCCTTGCCGTCTCCTAATCCTAGCCCCAAATCCTTTCCCATCCCTCGCCGGCTTCGTCACGGCGTCGATTAGGGATCTATTTCCGAAAGGCGGGAGGTCCCACTTTCCCCCAAGTGGCTCAATATCGTATCCCAGCAGCATCGAAGCGGTGAACGCCATCATCTCGGCCGCAGCAAACATCCTTCCAGGGCAGAGGTGTGCACCACCCCCAAATGGCAGGAAGGCCATCCTCATAGCCTTGGGGCTCCCAGGACCGTCAGCCGTCTTGGAGCGATTCGCAAAGTCGAGAAATCGGGTCGGATCGAACTCGTCGGAGTTCGGGCCCCAGTATTCCTCGATTGTATTCAGCGACCCAAGCGACAACTGGACGGGTACACCTTTCTTCAGAAGATATTCCCTGCCGGCGCCATCGCTCAGAGTCGTGTCCTGCATCACGGTCCGGGTGCTGACCTGATGGACAGTCATCCGCAGTGTCTCCCGGTAACAGCTCCACAAGAGGGGACACCGCTCTTCAACCGCACTCGCACTCGCCATAACCGTCACTTCGTCCCCGTCCCGCTTCAGGATAGCGCCCTCCACCTCCTTCCTCAGTTGGATCACGAGGTCTGGTCGGGACACGACGAAGCTGAACAGCCAGAACAGGCTTGGCACGGTGTTGGTCATGGCGGCAAAAGGCAGCAACATCTCGATACGAGCGACATCGCTGTCCGGGATGCCACCCTCTCGCAGCGTAGCAGCACGAGCTTTCGCAAAAGCAGAGGCTGACGGGTCTTTGTCATGCTTCTCAGAGTAGTATTCCGTCAAGACTCGGGTCAGAAGAGCCCTGGCTCGGTGACCTGCTGGCGCAATAATCGACGGGAATACGTTCAACGACAGCTTGAGAAGGTCATGCTCGAGGTCCCTAGGAGCTCGCGTCAGCAATCTGCGGCAAAGTACCGGAATAAACGGACTCAAACCTACCACAGTGCTTGTTCGAGGCCTGGTTCCTTCGAAAACGGATCCCAATCTCCAAAAACCGCCTTTCCAGTTGGCTCGGTCATCAATCCGCGGATCCACATCCATACGTTGGATACTTTCTCCTCGCGCCCATTCGCAAACCCATTGAAATATTCCCCTAGGTAGGACAATGCAGCCCCGTTGAGCTCCCGAAGGCTCTCGCCAAAGAAGGTAGGGGGCATAGACGCGAGAACATCATGTATGAGCTTTTCTCCATTGGGGCCGTGAAGAATGGCGTTCGTTTCCTCGCTGATGTGACACAGCGGGCTTGTGACAGACCTGATTTGCGGCATCGTGGAGAGCTGCTTGTTCCGCAAAGCTGCAGCGACGAGGACCGGATCCCAAACAGCATAGAGTTTACCATTGAGCATGGGAAGCGTCGCGATGGTTTTCTTCGTCCGGCGGCTTTGCGCACGGTCAGCATGTTATACTGTTCAGGGAGGTGTGGCGGGGGGCTTACCGGAGCATGATATGGTATTCTGCTTGGTAGCGGATGAGTCCGATGATATGCCCTATGACCGGAATCCGGGACTTTAGGAGCGGAGGCTCACGGGAGTTGACGCGAGGCACTGCCAGAACATGGAGCATAAACCCGATAACAATCGCGACTCCGAGGCTGAGGGGAACAATGGGCGGGATGGCGGAAAGCCTCCAGTCAGCTAGACCGGGGACAGCCCCTTGCCAGGAGCTGTTGGATGTCATTGCTAGCGATCGTGAAATATCTCATTCAACTTTAAAGGATTCACGCTCGTTGTTGTCGGGTGGAAACGCTGCACCCCCAGAGTATGGGAGGAGGCGAAGTGATATATCCGTTCCATCTGTCAAGCCATAAGCACCTTAATAAAATTCGTGGCGCGTCGCAGAGGATTCAGGATCGCGACCATGCAACAGCAACCAACTGCATGGCGGATGGACATGGGTTGAGGTACCAATCGTCGTCGGCCCAGCCGTCCGTCAGCTTACAGCTTACCAAGCGAGGCTGGAAGCGGGCTAGCTCAAGGGATACTAGGAACGCAGAAAAGTAAGACGCAGTGAAGAGGGAATGTGTGACTAGTGAGTGTGATTGGTGGTGTAGAGATAGAGGGTCGGATATTTCACGTGCGATATAAAGTAAGGAACGGACTTGGGTTGGGTTGGGTAATAAGGTAATGGAGGTGTTGGGTTGTCGGGCTCTCTACTTTGATGTTTGCTAACTGCAACCAGCTGTAACTTGAATAGTTCAGCGTCCCTCAACTTCATAGGTTGGTTTGCCCTATCCCAAAGCGCTTCATTTATCTTGAGTTTCTGTTTTGCGTGGATGGCGTTCCCTTTTGAGGGTCTCCTGGTCACTTCAAGCTCAAACTTTTGGTGCGACTTGCGACTGTCCCCGTCAATTAGTATCTACTGCTCTTTGTGAATCAAAAAGGATATCAACAGGAACACGGGTGCAGTATATACCTGGTTTATACTCCAGCTGATTCTCCTCCAGGTATCCATCATCGCGCCTTCCCGGAATGAAAGCTGGGAGCTCGACCCTAGACCCTGGGAGCCAGGGTTTTGTCAGCCCTCGTCGCGCAGACGAAAAGAAAGAGCGCGACCATCTCCTGACTATCCCTCTCTTTTTGTCTTTCTTTTTGCGCAATTCGGAATATGCTGCCTCGACGAGAGCCATGACTGTTTGGTGACCAGAGCCAGCGGCAAGAGCTCGCATACAAGGGCAGTACGGCAATTGGGCGTCGCAATTGAGCTGCGAACTTCCTGAGTCTCCGCCATAGCGCCTTGCAGCTGTTTTTCTGAAGGTGAGCCGCAAAGATGATTATCAGCAATCAGGATCACCAAAACGGCGCGCATGCGGTCCTCCACAGACGGCCTTTGTCCACCTGCTTGATCAAGCTGGTGCCAGTACATGATGAGCCGACATTTGCTGATCGGATGCCTGACAGACCCGGAGGTCGGCGCTGCCCTCGCCCCACGCAAATCCGCCCGGTTGGCGCCGGTCTGATTTTGGACGAATCGCGCTCTGTCGGCCTGTCTCCGGCACCCTCCTGCGCTGCCCAGAACGCCACGCCCCGTTTGTGGGTTCCTCGCCCGAGCAGAAGCCGAAATGTGGGGCTCCTTGGCCCGCATTTGGTCCGGCGGCGCCCCCGGGATGGTAGAACGGGGCGCGGGACAATCCAAAACCGCCGCTGCAAGGCGCTAGAGAAGGCGAATTGTGTTCCCCTAAGCCGAAGCCTCCAATCCTGTTTTCTGATCTGGCGGTTTGAGTGGACCAGCTAACCCATCCCCAGTTCCCCGCGGGCGACGGCCAATCCTCACCCACACCCCGCATTCCCGCCGTGCGTCAGGCCCCGTCAATCGCCACGTCGGGGCAGAAAATGGAGAGAATTTGGCATCGGCGCTATGTCATGGTAGTCACGATCTACTTAAGACGGTTCCCAGTCTTCCGGGTCCTACAATCAATTAATATCTGATATCCAATACCACATTCGACCTCCCGTTACACTACAGCAGCGTCGCAACCATGTCTACTGCCCGCAAGAACATCATCATCACAGGCGCTGGCGGCCTCGTCGGGCCGCTCCTCGCGTCGCGCCTCCTCGACTCGCCCGAATACCACCTCATCCTTACCGACCTTGCTGACCCCATCGTCCCGGCTGGCGTCAAATACCCCGAAAACACCACACTTCTCAAGGGTGACATTACCTCGCCGGCATTCGTTTCTGAGCTTGTCGCCGCCGCCCAGCCACTGCACGCCATCTTCATCTTCCATGGCATCATGTCGGCTGGTTCCGAGGCCAACTTTGAGCTCTCGCTGCGCGTGAACCTCGACAGCGTCCGTCTCCTCGCGGACCACCTGCGCGTCTCCAACCCGGGCGTGCGCACCATCTACGCCAGCTCCCAGGCCGTCTACGGGCAACCGCTCCCGGCGCGGGTCACCGATTCCGTCACAGCTACTCCGGAGGGCACATACGGCGCACACAAGCTTATGAACGAGATCTACCTCAATGAGCTGCACCGCCGCGGATTCCTCGACGTCTTCACCGTGCGCTTCCCCACCATCTCAGTAAGGCCAGGGAAGCCGACGGCGGCCGCGTCGTCGTTCTTGTCTGGAATCATCAGGGAACCCATGAATGGCGTTGAGTGCATTGTGCCGGTCAAGGACAGAGCGTTCAAGTCGTGGATGTCGTCGCCAAAGACCATCACCGAGAACTTGGTGAGGGTCCTGAACTTGGAGAGCGACAAGCTGCCGAAGCACGTCCGACACATCAACATCCCCGGTGTGTCTGTCTCTGTGCAGGAGCTGCTCGACGCATTGGCCAAGTACGGCGGCGAGGACAAGCTGCAGTATGTCAAGGAGGTGCCGGATGCCGCATCGGAGAAGATCCTGCGAAGCTGGCCTAGCGACTTCGACACCACTACCCCCTTGAGCCTGGGGTTGGCTGTGGATGAGTCTGGAGAGCAGCTCGTCAAGCTTTATATCGACAGCTTGAAGAACTAGGAGATGTGCTGTTGGTGAGATTCTGGACATCTTGAGCGATGCCGTTTCTCCGATGTCAATTTAGCGATGTTTTCTAGTACTGATGTGTCTTTAGATTAATGCATTACAAATATATACCTACCATGAATTTTTCCTGCTCCGTGCGACTATAAAAGGTGCGTGGCCTGTGCCAAGTGTTGTCATGGCACCTGGATATGTTGCAATATCCAGCCATTAGCCCGGGACTATAACCGCACTGGAAGAATCCGGCGATCAACCCCAGCCGGGTAGTTGGTGTCCGCGGCGATGCGGACTGCTGTCCACACGCGTCAGCGTAATTTGTCGCAAACCAGTGGAGATTAAGAGGCTTTGGATACCGTCGCGATTTATAGGGTGGTGAAGATAGGCAGATGAGCCGCGCTCGAATTCCGATTCTCAGAGTCCCCGCCTCAACGCTGCGTTACCCTCCCTCTCGCCAAACAAGCGGCTGAAACAGGGGGGCTGACACTTGACCGCAAATGCCGAGCCCACATCCGACGCTCCGAGCCCGCCCCCAGAAGATGGAAGCAATATGGCCGTGGGGCAATCCCGAGTGGGACCCGATACGGAGGCGAGCATAAACTTGGAAACATGGAAACATGGAAACATGCAAACATGGGGAAATGGGGCACCACGGAGTCGAAGCGAAGGCGGTGCGGGAACTGCTGGCAGCGGTCCCTGAAGGGGCTGATCTCCGTCATGCATAAACAACCCGTCCCGTTTCGGTGCCGGCGCGCAAAAACCTCGGCTTCTGTTCAACACCCGACCAACCAATCCGTCGTGGATATCGCAGTCGGTTGGACATCGGCATGGCGGCCGGCAAAATACCACGTCCTCTCCAGTCGTGACCCCAGCTTGACAGTCCAGGGGCAAGCGATCTAATCCTGTTCTGTGCGCCTCAAATATAGCGTTTCCAGGATTGTGCGTTATTCCCATATGAGGCCGTGGCTGATGGCTGGCGCTACGCTCGACGCCCCTAGCTCCAACATCTACGCGACTGCCCCGTGCTTCTACCCGAGCTCAAGCCCGGAAAGATCGGCGCGGACGCGTGGTCAAAATAGCATGCTCGAACGGGTCCGAACACGCCAAGCCGAAAGAACAAATCTATCCGGGCTTAGTGACGGATAACTCGGAAGGCAGCGACCCAACACGCCGCCGCTACCACGGCTTAGTCGCAACAAGGCGGACCGCCCAGGTCCAAAACCCGGGGTACATAAACTGAGGCTCGCCTGCAATCACCTCATCCCAGGATGCTCTGACGCCTCGACCCGGCGCGCCGGTTCCCAGCCAAGCCACGCTCACCACTACGCCTCCTCCAGCCGACTTATACGATCCTCCCATCACGATACCCTCAACCCTCCCCCAAAACAAAATGGGCCACCTCAAACCCTTCTCCCCTTCTCCCCTCCCCTCCCTCTCCCTCCCACGCATCAACCCCCCCTCTCTCCCATTCACCATCCCCCTCTCCTCCCCCCTCTGGACCCTCCTCGAGCGCCTCTACCGCCTCCCCAACCCGCCTCTGGCACGAACCCGCTCCCCCAGCAAGCCCATGGCCGTCCTGTGCGTCGGCCTCCCCCGCTCCGGCACCGAATCCCTCCAAAAAGCCCTCCTCCACCTCGGCTACGACCACACCTACCACGGCTGGGACATCGTCTACGACTCCGAATGCCACTCGCCCGGGTGGGTTGCCCTGGCGCGCAAGAAATTCTACCTCGGCCAGCCCCTCACCGCCGCGGACTTCGATTCCCTCCTGGGCCACTCCGTCGCCGTCACCGACGCCGCAGCCTCGGTGTTCGCGTCAGACATGATAGCAGCCTACCCCGACGCAAAGGTAGTGTTGAACATGCGCGGGGACGTCGACGCGTGGGAGAGGAGTCTGCAGCGGACGCTGGTGAGAGCGAATGAGAGCTGGGGGTTCTGGATCGCGAGCTGGTTGGACAGGGAGTGTTTCTGGGCGTGGCATGTGTATGAGCGGTTTCTGTGGCCGGTGCTGTTCCGCGCGCAGGATGGGGATATGAAGGGGGCGGTGGGGAGGAATGCGCGGTGGGTGCAGAGAGGTTAGTTAGGCGGTTTCTTTGTTTCTTTGGGTTGGTGTGTGTGTGTGTGTGAGGACAGGGGGAGAAGGGGAGGGAGGGAACAGACGGTTGCATCTTCAGCCCCCGAGCCTCCCTCTCCTACCTTCCCCTTCCCTCTTTCTTATTTCCCACTTTTTATTCCCCTTTCCCCTCTCCCAAGCCACAACAAAAAAACAGCAACAAAAACAACAGCTAACCCCTCCCCCACAGAACACTGCGCCATGATCCGCGGCCTTGTCCCCCCCGAACGCCTTCTAGAATGGGACATCGAAGACGGGTGGGGCCCTCTCTGCGCGTTCCTCAACAAGCCGATTCCCGACGTTCCCTTCCCACACGCCAACGCCGCCAGCAGCGGGTGGAAGACGCGTGAAGAGCAATGTAACAAGCGTTGGGTGGACCAGGCGTTTGTCAACCTCATTCTTCTTATCATTGCTGCGGCTGGGAGCGCGGTGGTGGCGAGGATATATCTCTTTTGAGAAGGGCGGAGGGGAATTGAGGAATCTAGTTGGGGGAAACTGGGGGAGAGAGGGTTTCCTTTGTGGGGAGCATTGCGTGGTCTTAATATCCAGGGAGGGGGTTGCTGCGGTGTCTGTACAAAGATGATGAGGCCATAGACGTGTTGTTCGGTTGGCTGATGGGCCGTTTGGTTGCCAAGAGTCTTTGAGAGCTGGAGCGGGATGGCCTCCAGCGGTATATATGTCTTGTCAGCACATGAAAGAAGAAATCGACACAGGATACTCTAGGGTTCGATTGCTTTCTATCGGATGCTGACAATCTATTGTTTCTAATCCGTACTACCAGTACCTCTCCCCTTGAAACACTGGGCCTCGTCGAGCAGTGTACCCATTTCGGTAGTCAACATCCCATGAGTAAAGTGAGTTTCCTCCAGGGACGTTGATATGGTTTCCTTGAGAATCAATGATTTGGCGTCCAACGTCTCTGATATGCTTCTTGAACGGCTGCCAATTCACCCAGCGCCTCATCCTAACTTCCCAGGAAAGCAGCTCTAGGGCCGAGGCCGCGGCAAGAAGGGGAATCTGGTACCCTTTCTCGAACCCCCAAAGAAACCTGAACACCCCCTTTGAAAAGTAGCCAAGTCTTGGTTCTTGGCCACCGTCCATGACTGCCACCACGTTTTCGAGCGGGCCAATCCGAATAGTGGACTCCGATGGCTCACAAACCAGCTTCCAAAAAGAGTTCAACCTACCCCTGCGAGGTTGTGAAGCCGACCACGTTGGGATGGCCTCTACGCGAAGCCCCAACTTTGCAGCCTCGAGCAATCCGCAGTGTCGCCAACTGAAATACATCCTTTCCTTTGCGGATCCGTCAGGCGTTGCAACCAATGCCCAGAAGCCGTAGGTGCCCAGATGGTCTGGAAATGTGCCCCGCATGGGAAAGTCTAGCGTCTTTGTGGCAAGCTGGAAATGAACGGCTGTGTGGATCGGTGCGCTTAGATTGGTCGTCCTTTCGCCTGAGAGGAGGACCGGAGAGTCGCTTTTGAGACTCATGTGTATCCCAAACACTCCCACCGGCTTCATAATCACCACCTTCCCCAGATGTATGATACTTGACTTGGCCCCTCGAGGTTTGCTGAGAATACTCTGCCAGCGGGTGCGGCTCACTCGCTGGTTCTGGTAGAAATACCAGGTGTAGCTCCAGTCCCCGGTCGAATATGAATATGTTGCTGAATGCAGGATGTTGAAGGTATCCGGCCATTGGACACCTTGGGGGGTGATCCTCTCTTGGTTATGCCGGAGCCATAATTCCTGCCTTTCAAGTGGCGTTGCCGCTCTGCGGATGTCCTTTTTGTATTGCTTTTCCTTCTTTTCATCCTGCTTTGCCTGCCTCTTCGCTCGTTTTTTCGCCTCCTTCCTTGTCTGCTTATCCGTCTTCCAGGGCATGACAGGCGACCGTCGAGGCGGAACGCGGGGGACTTGCCGGCGCCGAGATGGCGTGAGACGCCGCTGCGACGGAAGGAGAGCTCGACCAGGGGGGGCGCAAGGGCGCTGTCTTGGGAGAGGGCCGTGACGGTAAGTGCAAGGCGTCTGTTGAGCCTGGGCGGGAGGTTGAGTTTGGGCAGGAAATCTAGCTGGGACGCAATATTGCGTCTCTGCGGGATGTTGAGCAGAAATGGGAGGCCTGGTTTCGAGCGGTGGTTGAGGTTGGACAGGGGGTCTAGCTGGGACGTAATGTTGCAACTGGGCGGGGGGCTGAGCCGGAATGGGAGGTCGATCTTGGGGGTGAGGACGCTTTCCGACAGAGAAATTCCTCCCGGGTCGAGGCGGAGGCGGAGCACAATGTCTTGCTGGGACCGGAGGCTGACCCAAACCTCGAACGAGAGGCAGACCTTCAGCAGGCTGACCTTGAACAGGCAGGCCCTGACCATGCACCCCCTGAGCAGCCTGCTGATGCCCCCCAGTCCGAGGCCCCCAACCACCACCCGGAACAGGAGCACCACCCTCTCCACCCTTCACGGAACCCAAGACATCCACAACCCGTCCATCAAGCTCCAGAACATGGCGCTGCAGCTGGCGAATTTCCTCGACCAGCTCGCGCATGCCTTGTTTATCCTGCGGGACCGACTTCCCCGCGAACTCGCCTTCTTCGCTGCTGGTGGTGCTGGTGCTGTCTGTGCTTTTGCTCGAGTGCTCGGTTTCCATGCTGTCGGGCGCCCGATTGGGCTCGGGATGTGCCATTTTGGAATGGTGTTGTCGATAGGATTGTGCCTGGAGGGCTGTTGGAGAATAGAGTGGTTGAGGAGATGGAGGTGGTTTTATTTCGGGGGCTCTTTGGCAGACGACGATCGGTTGCTGCTTGGATCTAGCGGCGCTGGAAACGAAAGAGAAGTATAGAACAATGCTGTCAATACTGCTGTTAGGGGTTGCACCCTTAGGAAACGAGGTGCTGGTGGGCTGGAAGATGAAAATTGGGAATTGCTGTCTGTGAGAGAATCTTTCGGACGCGAGAAAGTTGAGCAAAGGTTGGAGGATGGGGGAAGTACGAGCCCCTGTTGACAAGGGTGAGTACGCAGTAAGAGGAAGGGGCGAATCTGGACTGCAAGGGCACGAAGTACCGTGGCCAACCCCCTGTCGGAGCCGAATGGTGACTGGAATAACAAGACAATGTTGCAAGAAAACATTTTCACGAAATATCAGCAAAGAGGTACCCAGTCACCGCTCACACTGTAGTGCACCACATTTAATTCAAACATGTGTTTGACCCCTCAGAGACAATTTATCCAGTATAAGCCATGCCAGAGCAAGTCCAAAATACCCAGTCAAGAGCAAAAGATGCATCCATTCCATGCTAAAGCGATATGCAAAAAGTATAAAAAAGAATTGAAGCCTCCTCCAGCACCAGTTTATCACCCCCGTTCAAGCTTCTTACAAGCACTGAGAGTACCAGTCATTGGAGAACTTGCACGTGTAAGGGGCAGCGCAGGTCTTGCAACCGGTGAAGCCATTGCCACCGCACTGGGAGTATTGGCCTGCGGAGCAGCCGGAGGGTGTGGTGGTCGCGGCCGGGGCCGAGCTCTTGGTGGTTGTTGACTTCACCGTGGTGGAGGTGGAGAGGGTTGTCGAGGTGCTCGAAATCGGCTCCGGAGTGCAGGCATCGTCCGTCTCGACAACAGTGCTGCTGGTGCTGTTGGGCTTGGTGGTGGTGCTGCTAGTCTTGAAAGTGGTGCCGGTGGTCTTGACGGCCGAGGTGGTGTCAACGGGAGCAGGCGCACCTGTGGAAAGTTAGCGATGCAAGGGAACTGAGTTGTTAGAAGAACTTACCGGGACCGGCAACGGAAGTAGTCAGGCTCCCGCTTTCGATATACACGCCAGACCAGAAGTAATCCTCGTTGCTATCAGCATAGCCGGAGCGCGGCAGCTCCAAGACACCAACGTGCCAGTCGGCGCCGTTGCTGCTGGTGCTCGTCGAGACAGGGGCAACCTTGCGCGTCAACGCTTCACTGCCAGTAGAGTGCCAGAACGAAACCGTGTTGGCGCTGAAGTCGATCTCATACGCAACATTGTGCCAGACACCAGCGTCCCAGTTCACGCTCCACTTGGTGTCGCCCCCAACACACCAGCGCAGCAAGGGGTCCGAGATGCCGGGAGCGCCGGACAACCAACCGGATTTGAGCTCGGTGAAATGGCTCTCGAAGAAGGCAATCTGGTGCTCGCGCGTGGTTGCTGGCGCGTTGATATCCTTGCGCATCAGCGAGAAGTGGTAGTAGACCTTGCCCTTGGCAATGGCCGCGCTCGTTTGCGGGATCAGCTCGGTGCGACGCATGTTCTGTCCATTCCAATACGCCGTGTTGTCAAGGGTGATCTTGATACCCTGCTTAGACCCTGAGTCGGCCGGGTTCTTGTAATCGGGGGACAGATTGACGTAGGACGCCACGGGTGACGAGCCATGAATGTAGTACTGATAGGGGCCGACTTGGCTGCCCCACGACCACTTGTTCAAGTCGGCCGAGGAGCTGAACTCGTTGACGCGACCGTCCCAGAGGATAGTGCCTGCGGAAACGGCGAGCGCGTTCGCTGCGACGCTGGATAGAATGGAGAACTTCATGATGATGGCGACGCAGGGATTGATGACGACGATGAACAACAAAAACCCGGTCGACCATCGCCCTGGGCTGCCGTTATTTAATAGACTATCCAGCGCGCTAAATCTGGATCCGCCCGCGATGGCATTACTGGTATCCGGGACCCCATCCTTCGCGATCTCGACGTTCCGCGCCGCCGGAGGTCATTGTTGGCTTGCCCCGCGCCAAGAACAGGTGTTTGGTGGAAGACCGAGGGTTATTGAGGCGTCAAGTCGCAATGGCGGCCCGTTTTTGGTTGGGATTTAGGGAAGCAGAACTCCGGGGTTGCAGTCTCGCGGAGGCAAGCGATGGAAAGTCCCGTTTAAGTCGTAGTGTAACGTCGGGACGGCGGGTCGCGCAGCTTTGTTGTGGAGCCATCGGCTGAGTTCCCGAAACCGCTGGCGCCCCACCGGACAACCCTGGATTTGGGTGAACGCGAGCTTGTGAGCAACAAGCTTTTGATCGCTTGCTCGATTTTGGCTGGGCGCTTGGGGTTGTTTGCTGGATGATTGCAGGCCACTTACTTGGAGACAGAGTTTAGAGATCCCCAAAATTCCCGCACAGATCTGAAAGCCAAGGGGGCGGGTCCTCCGTTGTACCTGCCAAATTGGTATTTCCATTTTCTCATCTCGCACTATCTGCGTTTCCCTTTCCGGGCTGCATATTTTACATTCCTTGCAAGGAAGTATTCAACGAAACAAGACATATTGAGTCGGAACGTACATCTCGCAGTCCGCCCTTCAGCTGCATGTCGCTGTCTTGGTATTGGGACGAGGAGGAGAGTAAGCGGATCTGTACGAGGATCACAAATCAGGGATGGAAATTAAGTGCCTATCTAAAAGTTGGCCCTTCTTACAGAAGATGCCTGAGATGGTGTTTGCTTCTCAGAGATACCTACGTCGGTTTTAGGTTTTGGGTTAGGGTCGTCTACCAGGCTTTGATGATACATTCCACCCTCCCACTTTCCCGACATAATAAACTTCAAAGTCACGTAAGGTATACTTTCCCAACGAATAGAAAGTTCCCATCACTGAACCGGAAAGTAGCCAGGACCTGAAGCTTGTCTCCAGTGCATCCGAAAAAATAAATTGAGACCAGCTCCCTTCAAAATTCTCCTGTCAAGCCAAGCCATCACCCTTCGCTCCAACAATCTCACTCATTACCTTGCCTCCCTGCCTACGTATAGCGTCGCGTCGATCCACAAATAACGATATACACCCCTACTGATACCGTACCCCTGACAAGAACGAAAGCATGGATGAAGCAGGCTCCTACCATGTGAGCGCATCCACGGACACCGCCACAACTACCAGAAAACGTCGCGAGGGCGACGAGGATGACATTCTATGCCTAATTCATGAAACCTCGGAATGGTTAGATGGTCTGCTGAAGCCGAAGAAGGACGGAGCGGCTGGCGGCAGGCGGGTTATGAGCCCGGCGACAGAGCAGTCGATCCGGCTGCTCATTCAGCAGTACAGCAAGGCTGCAGGGGCGGATGCGGAGACAAGAATGAGAATTTCTCAAGAGATTGCCCTTGGAACGATACGACGAGAGGTCTCGCGGCGGCTGGAAGCAGATGAGAGGTACCTCGGCGTCCGCCTGAAGCTGGAGAAGTTAATGGAAAAGGTCAGCTATATTAAATATGGCGACTACTACGCAACAAGCCTTCACGCTTTACGGGATGAAACCCATTTGATCTTGAAACGGGCAAGGTCAGCAGCTGCTGCTGCGAAAATCGCGTCTGATAAGGAAGCGAAGAAATTTGGCAAGACGACCAAAAAGGCTGGAGAGAGCAGCACGGCAGCAACAAAGGTCGTGCTCGGGGTTGGTCCGGAGCGGCAGGCGCTACACCAGTTTGTGTCAACAAAGTGGTCAGAGTTGGACGTCGCCATGGAACTTGAGGAGAAATCGGCGGCAGCGGCAGGTGTACTCCCAGTATCAACACCACTCTCGGACCTCCTACACAAGATCGTCTTGTTGATTCCAGGGACTACATATGCTCAAGCCCGAGATTGCATGAAGATGTATGCACAAAGGAACAAGCACGCGCACATTAACATTGGCGATTTAGCCAAAAAGAAGCTTTGGGGCACGTTGGGAGACCAGATCCTCAGAGATTTGGCGGACTTGGAGCGCCAGACGACAATGACAGACAAGCAAAAAGATGCGACCAAGCAGGCAATCTGGTATAACATTGGACTGCATTTCAAAGTCTTTGTTCCTCAACAAGATATGGCACATCTTGCCAAGATGCTGCCCTGGCCTGAAGACAAGAACGGAAAGCCCATCCGAATGGGTGGCAGACCTACACCACCGAAGTGTGAGGATGCTAGTGAAGGTGAAGAGCTGGATGCGACAATGGAGGAAGGAGATGGTAGGATCGCCGAGGAGGATGTAGATGACAGTTCTGTCATCTACACCCCTATCGGCGATCCCTCAGAAGACTTTGAACCGGAAACTGACACTTACGGCTACTAGGTAGTTTCTCCGATGGAGGCTCCTAGGAGGAAACCTGGAGGCACCCAAGCCCCCCCCCCCCCCCCCCCCCCCCAGGTGTGCCTCAAACGGATGGACTGGTTGGGCTGATGCCTTGATGGTCTTGATGCGATATTCGATTTGTTTCATTCAATATTGAGGTTTGGAAGGCGCGAAAGTATTCCTGTGCAATTCAACTTGCAATAATTGGGCCCTGCCATAAATAGCTTGTTTCAATAAGGCCTTTGAACAATAGGAAACCACCTATTGTTGCTTTCGCATAATAGTAACACACATTGCATTACTTGCTCATCTCCTTGAATATTCACTCGCAGCTTCTGAAATTCCGCAACTTCTTTCTGGAATTTTTCTCCATCCCACTTCTTGATTCCAAACACAGGCTCATACTTTCCACTTTGTCCCACAATACTTCACCCTCAAGATATTGACTCTCTACCTACCATCCTGCAAAAACCCACAGTCACGATGGCTCCTGTTATCATTCCCGCATCCGCCCAGCCCCGCTCCAATCTCTCAGTCATTCTATCCAGTGTTGGGGATATGACCGATTTACAAAAGTCACTGGCAGACGACATCATCAATCTGGTTGCGAAAGCCAATGGGATCCCTCTAACAGGAACCCAAGCCAGCCTGTATGCGAAAAGAGACGCGCTTTGGGCCCTCGTCTTCAAGCACTGGACGACAAACGACAACTTCCAGCACCCCGGAAAGCTTGCAGAAAGGAAGCTTGTGGAGAGCGCCATCATCGTTGGCAAGTTCAAAGTCGACCACCCCCCGTCGGATGAAGCCGTCAAGAAGGCTGCAAAAGCGAGCACCGACGGCAACGTGGTCCTATCAAAGACCGCGCAGGGCAGAAAGGCCGGTGATCCTGTTTGGATGCGGCCTAACATTAAGATAAACGAATTTTCTGTCGCCTTCCAGCATCTGGACGGAAGAAGCCGCACCATCAACACTGAGTACGCCGAGTACTATCCCGGTGTCACGCCGGAGAGCGCCCGACAAGACAGCATGGTGCACTGGGACCGCAACGAGGTATACCGTGTTTGCACGTAAAACTCCAAGCTAGGGGTGTTCTGGGCTCGCCGTCGGCTCCTTCGCAATGTGCGCCTCTTCCCGTAACTTGTCAAAAACGGCCTACCTGCCAACGACAACGCAGCCCGCCCTGTCTTCGACGACTCGATCCTCCCGGCCGAGAACCTAGCAGAGCTAATCACTCTTCGCACCAGCATTGGAATGGCGCAGGAATACGGCGAGTTGGGACTGCGTGCGGCACAAAAGGCGGGAGTCGTTGGGCTTGGCAACTTTGTTTTCTGATGATACGTTGGATGGTATGTCGATTTCCCCTCTCTTTGCATCATTGACGGAGGATTGGGCGCTAACATTGTGCAGACAAATTAGAGGTGGACGAGTCCGCCGCTAAAGTCGCCCTTTGTTCCGTCGGATTGGTCGCCTTAGCACATTTGAAATGGAACGGGCAATGATACAACGATGTCAGAGCCGGGAGAGATTGAATGACCTGGCTGGTTTCGCGTGCTGATTTGAGGGCTAGAAGTTCGATTTGGGTTTTGTTCCGGCGGCAGAGGGGCGATTTGTGTGTCAAGGAATATTTCAGGCCCTATGGCAGCCAGGTAGAAATTCTCCGTTGCGGTACAGAGAGGAATGAGTGGTGTGATGCGGCGGCCGTCTCTCGCCAAGAAAGCAACTGGGAGTTTGGCGATAACTGATGGTGGCATGGCTGAATGGATTGGTTGAGGCCCTCGAGACCATTGGCGCTTCCCAATTCATACACAAGGGTGTGCGTGTCTCCCCTCGGCGCGGCGGCAACGGCGACAATATTGTTTCAAAAGGCAATAACCATCGTCCGCAAATTCCGCACGGATAATCGTGTGTCTTGGCGCGTTGAGGACGGCGCTTCACGCGCGCCTTGGGCGCACAATACCAAAGCGTCTCTGACGTCTTCGGTTAACGTCGCCCTCAGGGGTCTGGGGACGCAGCGAGGCACGCATTGACAGCGTTTTGATTAGCACGCTGGCCAACTGTCTTGGACCCAATGGTGGCTGTGGCAGTGCTTGTTATCAGTGATCTTGGGCCAATCAGGACTCTTCAAAATTCCAGAACTTAAGGGGCGACCACCAACCCTGCTCAATGTGGCTAAGCGGCAGGCGTATTGGGAGGGTTGAGCACTGCACTGCAGAAAACGAGGCGAAGTCAAATTGTAGCGTGTTGAATCATCATAAAGTCTTTGATTCGCACGCATATGAACTCTTGGTCAATTGCAGTGCACACCCATTCTATTCGGCATCACACAAAATGGCGACTTTGGCGGCGCGATGGGATCCTGAGTCTCTCTTTAGCCTCCGGGGTATTGCGCCAGAAGGAGATATCCAGTGCTCCGGTATCTGCAACAGCGATGGGCGACGAGGTAGACGATGCGGGTGGACGACTGAGAGGTGGAACATGGGTGATGACGACAAAATCAAAGCTTGGGGGATGCTCTCAACTCTTGGCAGGAAGCCCCCTTCTGAAGTGACCCTCCAGGAGCTCATGAAATTGGCTGCCTTGTGCTTGTGCGGGAACTGGCACAAAGGCCAAGCGGGAAAAATCGCCAGCAAGTGGATGGATCTAGTCGAAGCACTTCCGCCAACACCCGCTGAAATACCTCCCCTCCCCTCAACCCCGGAGAAGCCCAAGGTCCCAGAGTCTCCGCCCTTTACTATTAACTTCGGAAATCCGACGCCACCGAGCTCGCAAGAGAACTTGAGGTCATTCTCATTCACTTCGCCTCTCGGCCTTCCAATTCGGCCGCCAACATTCGTCTTCGGGGCAAACAACAACAAGGCCCCTACCTCCCTAACCTTGGGAGATGCCCAACTGGCCGCCCGTCTCAAGGAAGAATCGTCCGCGAAGAACCAAGCCAAAAAAGAGCTTCGCGATGCGCAAACAAAGATCTCGAATCTGACCTCTGAGATGAACACGCTGAACATTGATCTTGCCAAAAAGGAACTAGAAAAAGCCAACGCCGAGGACGAGCTGGCGCGTGTAAAACAACAGCTTGACGCCCTCTCCTCCGAGAAGGACAGCGTCGTCGAGAAATTGGAGAAGGATCTTGCGGCGCAACGACAACTCACGGAAGACAGGGACCGTGAACTTCGAGCAGCTGAATTCCAGCATGCCACCGAAATAACCCGACTAAACCAAAAAGCGACAAAGGACCTCGAGGTGCAAGCTCAGAGGTACAAGGCTCTCGCGGAACAAGCCGAGAAACAGAAAGAGGCTGCACAAATAAAGTTCAGCAATCTCCAACAAGAAGCACGGACCAAACTCACGTCTGCTTCTGACGGGAAACGCGCCCTGTCAGACGAGATTAGAGTGTCAAAGGGGCAGTTGGAGTCCGCTACTGCGCACAACAGCAGTTTGACCGCACGGAATGACGAGTTGGCTCAGGACCTGCGAGAGACACAGGAAGCTTTAGAGGCTGCAGGACAAAGAGTTTTCAATTTGGAGAGGGAATTGCGAGAAGAGAGGGCAAAGCCTGTGTTGGCAACGAAAGGGCAGGAGAAGCAAAGGGACCGAAATTGGCTGGGTCGAGTTTGGGAGCGGCTCAGGGGGAGACGGTCCGAGTCTTGGGTGTAAGCAGTCTAGGGGGATGGGCCTAAAGGAGTTATGGTGGAGTGGGTGAGATGGATCTCTGATGGGTTGTGAGATGTTGTCGGGGTACCTGTCTCGTCAGGGGGCGTTCTGGGCGTTATCATTACATGCATCTTGTGCATTTTGAGTTTGCGCTAATATCATTCTCCTTGGTTCTAATCTTCGATGTTTTTGTATCTTTCCTTAGCCACTCCTGCGTGACATCTGTATCGAGACCCGCTATGATTGGCGCCCTGCCTGCGAGCCGGGGTGCAGCGTGGCGATGCACGTCGGGCTAGAGATAGACCGACTTTGTCGCGTCACCGAATGAAGCCAGCTTTATTCACAGGAAATGACAACAACCAAAGCCAGTCTTTCCCTTACATCGTAAATCCCAATGACCAAAGCTCCCTACAACTAAAATACAAAATCCGACCCATTTTCTCAGCACGTGCCAACCAAAGCCCCTTTCCCCGCGCACCTGCAGATTTACTCCGTGGGACATGGAGTTGATTGCCTAGCTTAATTCCGAACTGCTGGTCTTGTCGATGCAAACCGTATCACCCGTACCGAGTTACCTGGAGCAATTTACTTACCGTAATTCCCCTAAAATGAGTAATATTTCGCAAAACGGAGGTAAACGGAGGATTGCTTTTATCGCTGCCTTCCGTAACTGCCCCGTCTCCTCCTGTACAAGGCCTAGGGATAGTCGGCAAGTTAAAAATGTTCTTCCCATTTATCCATTCATTTATATAGTTTTAGAAAAGGAAAATGCTGCAGTATCCATGTTAGTACAACTTTGTTCAAGTGTAAAGGGCTCGCCCCGTCTTCGGTATCACGAAATTTTCGTGGGCCTTATGGGGATGGGGAGTAGACATCCCGTGGCCGGCAACTCCGACTAGCTCTGATCAGCCAGGTCTTGTTGCAAATTACAGTTCTTGGCAATGATGCTTTGATTGGGGAGACTATTCTGAGGCCTGCAATAATTCCCTCGTTTTAAAGCGGGAAAATCAGCCACTGCAAAGCCACGGATAACCGTGGCTTGCAACAGGTCTTGACTGATTTTGAAACATGGATTACGTTACCCAGGTGGTGTTACGTAAAGCGGGGTCTTCCCCCGCTCGAAAAGCCTCACGATTTTTCCTACCCCGCGAATTGCGCCAGAGGCTGCACTAATGAGCACTTTTTCACTCGAATCCAGAGTCCCCTAGTTGTGACTAAAATGCTGGTCCTACGATCTATTTGAAGAAGTATTACGCTCCATGGCATCCACACGTAGGACACCGCCGACCTACCATGTCGTCCCCCGCTTCGACATAGCTGCCAAGGGCGGCGCGCTCGAGCTCGGCACGGTAGTCGACAGCCTCCTGATGCTCCGACCGCTGAATCGGGGCGAGATTGTGCCCATCCCCGAGAACCTACGCTATGCACCGGTACCCCACGCGGGCTTCACCGGGACCCGCTCTCGGCTGCGTGAGGGCCACTGCGGCATATGGGCAAAGGCGCTCGCCTTTCAGGGAGTCTCCGCTAACGTGTCGGTCCAACACGAGGGTGAAGTCACGGTCGCGTGCGAAGCCATCGTTACGGCCTACTTCGACCCGGACGCAGCCTACGTAGCCCGAACTCTCGCGGTCCGCGGCGTCAGCGACCACTTCATCGGCTCAGGCTACGAGGACGATGTCTACCTGATCACGGGGTTGAAGGTGGCCAGAAAGCTGCGGTACGGTTCAACCACGTCGACGCAGCTCGCCGCCGATGCTAGCATGGCAACTGCGGCGCCGAGCAAGGGCATCCAGCTAGGTGCTCAAGCGGGAAGCTCCGCCAATAACGGGAACACTGTAGACTTCGAGGCCGACGACATCGTCGTGGGCTTTCGGGTGAGGCGGTACGCCTATGTGCCCGCATCGTGGAATCCCTTCAGCAAGAAGAGGAAGAAGCTGAAGGGGGAAGACTACCTGGAGAAAGCCGAGATGTACGGGGAAGGGAGGTCGGATATTAGGGAACTAGGACCGACATATGAGCAGCTGCCCATCCCGGAGGAGCAGAATGCCCAAGCGGCGGCTGGGGAAGCCGGCGAGCCGGGTGAGCGCTGGGTGGACCCACTAATTAGTCAGAGACAATAACAAGGTTCATAGCCGCCATGTTTGATGTACCTACCCTAGACAAAGCTCCATAATCGGAAACGAATCTTAGCAGTAGTTTGGGATTTTTTTTAGGTTCTTACCACACGCCAGAGCACGCACTAGCCCCGGCCGGTATTCTTCCGTCGTGTTTATATTATAGCTAGCAGCAGAACTCGAGGAATACCGGGCCCTCTCCCAATAGCCAGAACCGTCTCTATGGCTAAATTGGCATAGTCCTTATAACCCTTTTCTTCTTGGTTGTGGCGGTGGTGGCTTCTTTCGATGTTCAGTAGAGGCCCAATCCTTCACGGTTGTATGGATGAATAAAGTCTTTGTCCCGACAAACCACTGTTCATACTGATTACTGGCACAGCCAAATAACACTAGTTCTTACCAGAAAGTTACCGTACACACAATTAGTAGCTCAACGAGCCGATAGTAAGATTCCCGACACAGCTTCTAGGCGTCCCGTGAGTCGGTTCTTGCGTAATCGCCGCCAAGAAATGAATCAAGAAATAAAAAGCCTTAACGCCGTGATTCAGCATCCAAATAGCAGCGTATAGTGACAAGTCGGTACAGCATTAAACTTCTAGCACCCCCTCGACTGAGCATTCAGTTGAGGGGGGGGGGGGAAGACATTCAACTAATGCGTTGATTTTGCCCTTTTGAGCCTAAAAAATGAAAAATCATGACCTATCAGTATCTCAGCGGTATATTGACATCTCTTGGAGCTTCTTAAGCATGTCTTTGGCGTCGTGTGTATCATCATCAAACATGTCGTCTTTCCAGGGCCGAACGTAATCGTAATCGCCCTTTCGGCTGCTCATACCAGAGAGAAGGCGACGCATGCCTTTGTATACGAAGAAATACCGCGGGTTGCCCTGGGACTTATCTTGCGCCTGCTGAACAAGCTCGAGAATATTGGCGGCGATAGCGACCGCAACTGGGGTGGCGAAAGAGGTGCCCGTGATGAAAACGTCTCTGCCGTCCCAGCACGAAGGGATTCGGCAGCCCAGGGTAGCAAAGTTATCCATGAACTCGTCGCGTGGCGGGTTTAGGTCGGTCGGGCTTGATCCATCATCGTTTGTGGCGTGGATGGCGAAGACGCCTCGCCCCTTCGCTGGGTACGCCCGCTTACCGTTGCCCCCCGAATTAGATGCCGCAGCAAAGATGAGCTTCCCGCTCTCAACGATAGAATTTATGACTGGCTGAATCTTGTCCTTGGCCGCCTCGTCGAGGCCGAACGAGATATTGATAATGTCGGCGTTCGCTTCAAACGCAGCCCATTTGAGAGCCTGTACAACACATGGATGAATAGGGAGTGGTCAGTCAGCACCCGACACATCAACCATGCTATACCAAACGGGTGTAGGTTGGCCTCAGACGCACCTCGACAATCTGCTCCAACTTCGTAGAGGCGAACGATTGATCCTCTGAAACTTTCACCACCACAATTTGAGCCCGTGGCGCTAGCCTAAGTAGTAACCTCACCACGTGCGTTCCGTGGCCGTGATTATCAAAGTAACCCCCGGCTTTATATTTAGCCTCTAGAAAGTTTCCGGAAATAGCGAGGACTCTCTTCGAGCCACGATGCAGCAGCCCGTCCCCGTCGTCAACACGAAGCCCAGTATCGAGTACCGCTATGCGGATAGGTCTAGGTGTATCTTGTCGTGGTAAAGGGCAAATATATTGGCGGTAGAAGTTGTCCATTAGGTCCAGAAACTCTGATTTGTAGTTATGTCCTGGTTTCCTGCGACACGGTCAGCCCATCTTGATGTTATCGATCCCGACGTGTATCAAGGGAAGGTGCTGGAGGGTCATTCCTACATCTCTTCTGCTTTCCCGTCTTCGTCCGTGAAAAGGGTATAAAACGAGCGTGGAGCTTCGGCTCTGTCCGGCGCTGAAAATGAGTGGGTGTGCTCGCTCGGCCATGGCGTCGCGGCATTTTGTGAAATGCGAGTCTGCTCTGTGGCGGTTCTGGGAAAACGTGTAACTCGACCAGCTTCAGCGGCGTTACCGGAGCCGTGGTGGCCTGGAGATGGCGACTGGCCATCCCACTGACTCTTCCAGACACCGAAGTTCTTCTGCAAGTTCTTGACGATCTTCCTTTGTATCACAGACCGCGCGCTCTGCTTCGGGTCTTTGCCACACTGCCGCTCGTGACCGTAGTCAATGGCGTACTGGAGACAGCCCTGTATTGCTGCCCCGTAGTAGCTGAGGCACTTATCGCCTAGTAACTTCTCGGCTTTGTCGAAAAGCGCGTCACACCATCCCTCCGTCGGCTCTTCGGGGCGTGCTCCAAGCTGGCCCTCGGAAATATCAACCAGGAGCTGCGCAAAGGCTAGAAGGAAATAGGGGGTGTCTTGCTGGGAACGGTCGAATTCCTGCCAGGTCGGGTTGGTAGTTTTCCAATCGCTAACGAGTTTGCAGCGCACATAAGCCCGGTTCAAGTTGTGGTCGGCGTTGTCGTCACGCTCGTCGCCGAGAATCAGGACGCTGGAAGCATCCCAGTTTTCTTGGATCCATGGCCCAGGGTACAGGAGGTGGAGGGCAGATGCCAGCTGCAATGCTAGCAGAGACTTCTTCATTCGAATTTCCCCTGTTTCCTCACGCAGCCCGTTCCCTTGCAGTATGGTGCGAAGATTGACGGGATTCGGCTTTTGCAGCTTAAAATCATGTGCCTGACCGGTCTCTGGCTTCTCCTGTAGCGTTGAGCCGTCGAAATGCAGAAACAAGCGGCGGTGATATTTGCTATAACGTCGAACATTTTGGCAGAGATTGAAGAGGTTCGCGGGTTTGTTGACGCCCTTGCCCCGGCTGTGATTTCTTTAAGATGTGACCAACATGTCAGCCAGTTTGGAAGGGAATAGAGAGCTGGGAATATGAAGGCAGGGCTACACAGTGATACGTACCTACAGAACAGAAACTTTGTTTCATGCCACTGGCAATTTGCTGCTTTTTCTCCTGCCTGCGGACAGACAGAGAGGAACATGTGGAGGTCGTTATCGTCTAACCTCGACAGTGGAAGAATCGCAAGATGCTCCTCACCTGCGCACTCGGTGCGGTTGTGCAAAAGCTCATAAAGCAGCTCTCGGTGATCTATCTGCGTCCGGTTCCTCCTTGCGGCGGTGGTGGAGCCGGTTTTGGAGACGGTCTTTTCTGCGGCGATGTCCTCCTTCTCGTGAAGTTGCTCAAGGGAAACATTTAATCGAGTAACCTTAGCCACCAAGGCAGGGCATTCGGAGCGCACAGAGAGCGCCAGCGCATCCTCAAGTCTGTCGTCCAGCTGACCATTCTCGTTCACGTAATTGGCGTAGTCACGAACCGCTTCGTAGTCGCGCTGGGTCGGATCTTGTTGGGTAGAGTCACTTTGGTTACCAGACAGTGATGGTTGGGATCTCCGCGCTCTTAAAAGCTAGATGGGATAAGCAAATCTACATCTAGCAAACAAGAAAATCGATACAAATAGTTTCTACCATAGTACTGAGATACAAAAAAAGAAAAAAAGGGGGGCGAGGGAGAAGAAGGAAGGAGGAAAGGGAGAAATACCTGGTCATTGAAGAAGTTGAGCTGTTCTGTTACTAGATCCTTGACCACACCGCTCGTAGCTGCGATCTGGCCCTCGAAATCGTGAATTCCATCCGACCTGGAAGCGACCCTTACTTCAAAGGTTAGGAACGCTTTCTCGTTCTCTTTGTTCTGGATTTCTTCGTCGTCGACGGCTGAGTCCGGTAAGTCCGGAGCCTGATCTGGAACGCCAGGCGCGAGCAGTGCGTCCTCTACACTGCGGTAACAAAACCTAAGCAAGTCACGTAGCCCAGACATCGTCGCGAGAGGCGTTCAAAGCCCGAGACTTAGTTGTTGGCTTGCTAGGGCTCTGGTCTACCGAGTGCCGTTTGTCTCCATGGGCGTCGACGACGAGGGGTATGCGCAAAATCTGTGCAACGGGGTGCGGGGTACCGGACGAAAACCAGCCATACAAATCTCACTACGTATCTCGCGCCAAGAAACGCCTGGCTTGCGAGCGAGCTCGTCTGCTTCCCCCGCAGCACCGGAAGTCAATCTTCGCGTCTGGGAATCTCAAGATCGCAGCCACTGCTTACGTACGGCAGCCCCGGGAGCCAGGATCCCATGAAGCAATGGATACAGCGGGAACAAACGCCGAATTGGGGCGGGCGTCCCGTCGGGTTCCTGAGGCGGTGACGCTCTCACCCCCGCCCATCGAGACAGACTGCATCTTTGAGGCGGCTACACAATGCCGACGCCGCTTTGAAGAGTATCTACAAGAGCCTAGGCTCCGTCGCAAACAAGTAATGGAATTCCAGCGGCGGTTCCTCACCTGGGCCAGTTTTCTCGGAGTCTTCGCTCCTGTCAGCGTCTGCCTCGATACCCGGCTGGCCGATAGTCCCGAGATGAAGGAGCTTGTCATGTCTATGCTATTGGTTTTAGAGAGAAACCTTCAACGCGGTATGGACTCGCCAATCCCTTTCAACCAAAAACCCCAGGGAAACCCAGGGCTTACTGATACGATCATGCTGATGACCGGATGTCAATAGGCACAAAACGCCATCCTTTAGTCTCCCTGGATGATAGCAGCGCGGAGGTGGTGGCCGAGAACGACGCTGCCATGGCCGGTATAACGGGGTCCATGGACCGGCTTGGCCGATTGGCTTTCATCATTCGGACCCCTTCGAAGCCCGCCGCGGTCGAGAGGGTACTCCGATTCAGCCGCAAAAGACAGCCCGATGGCTTCGGTGATGTCATACTTGCCCTTATCAAGTGGAGGTTTCCAGCCGAAACCATGGCGGAATCGCTCCAGGTCCAGCTGGCAAGCTCTATCGTCTACCGACGGAATCGGCTGCTTTACCAGGTCAACCATGAGGCAAAGCTCAACGCCGAGAGGGATGATTGTTCCATCTCAGTAACGAATTTGACAATGCCTCTGAGCCACGTCTGGCGAGAGGCGCTAGCAGTTCCGGAACAGCACCAGACGACCATTACGGCCCAGGCGCAACGCCCCGTAACCGCAGCGCCGGCTGCTTCTCCACTCCTCCGCCAAGCACTCTTGCAAAAGGTTCCTGAGAGCTTCATAGACGATGAGACCAAGACCGACGCTACCAGCTCGCGCTCCAACAACCCTTTTACCGCTGCAGAATACCCCCAAGCGCCGATCGTGCCCGCAGAACAATCGGATGCGAAGTGTACCATCTGTCACGTGCCAAAACCAAGAGCGATACTGGTGAACAGTAAGAAATGGAGGTAATCATAACACTTCGAACCTATACACAACAGCGAGACGACTAGAGGGGCTAACCCATATAACTGTTTAGACGGCACGTTGATGAGGATCTACAACCCTATGTATGTGTCTCTGAGCAGTGCGGCAATCTCCCCCCCACGTTCTTAACCCGCGAGGATTGGCACAACCACATGCGGGACGAGCATGGTCCTGACTGGGCACAATACATTCATCGCCCTCACCGTTTACAGTGCCGCGCCCAGGAGCACAGCACGCCGTACGTCTTCGATTGCGAACAGGATCTCGTCGAACATATAAAGAAGGACCACGACAGCTATATTCCAGATTCCCGGCACCGACCAGCTCTGAACATGCCCATTACGGCCAAGATGCCGATTTCTGCCTTGGCGGCTCATATTTGCCCCTTCTGTGGACAAGATACCAAGACGACTTTGTCTACGGTAATCGCCAAAGATAGCAGCATGGCTTCAAGAACGCTGCTAGCCAATAACATGGGAGGCTCTAGCGCAGAGACCTCCCCCCCCGCCACAACCCGAGACCAAGCACCATCCCCAGCAGATCACCAAAACGGCGTAGTTGCAAGGATGTCGAAGCATATCGCCGACCATCTGCAGTCCCTGGCCCTGTGGTCGCTTCGGTGGTGGGACGACGACTCTCCCAGCTCTAACGAGGCAAAGGGAGGCAGTCAGGCCGCCCCCCCGCGGACGTCAGAGCGGGCTATATCCGACAGATCTCCGGTCATCGAGGACCTTAGGAACCTCTCCGGCGATGCGATATCTAGTATGCCCTATGAGGATGACATGCCTTCCGAATCGATTCGGACCGCTGAGGCTCTTCGGAAGGCCTCGGATTGGGACGGAGCGCATACCCTATTGCGCTATGCATGTGCGCGGTATGCTTCGAGACTCGACGTAGACGACAGCACGGCGGCGACGCTGGACAATCAAGACTCCTTCAAGAGAGCCCTCCGCGCAACGGGCGAACTCTACCGCTGGTCGCTGGCCGCACAGCATTCTGTCGACGAAAGAAGGGCGTTTGGGAGGAGTGGCATCGAGTGGATGGCCAAGACATATCGGTCTGCCGGTCAGAGCATTCCAGAGGTGGCAGAGGTTCTGGATTGCTACGAGACTGTCGCGCAAAGAATTGCTACGGCTTCGGCGGATAAAAGCTCAATGCTTAACACCCGTCAAGTCCACGAGGTTGCTGACCGCCTTGTACAAGCAATCCGTGATAGGAACAGGACGGATGCATTGTACTACCTATGTCTCGTCAAAGTTGGGGACTTTGACTACGAGCCCTTTCAACCAGCACTTCCACTGGCCGTCCGGAACGACTGGGGCGAGGTTGTAGACGCTGTTCTGGAGATGAAAGCAGACCTGAATAGCCAAGACGAGCATCGCAGGACTGCGCTATTTTACTGCGCAGAATCCGGCCGTGCGTCGTATGCGAAGCAATTTATGGACCTTGGGGCGTTTCTAGACCAGCCAGACGATAACCAGCAAACGCCACTGCTCGTAGCATCCCGGCTTGGGCACCGAGAAGTTATTGAATTTTTGATTACTGGACATGTGAGCACTGAGTCGAAGGATAATAGGGGTCAGACGCCGCTATCGTGGGCTGCCGAGAAGGGGCATGAAGCCGTGGTTAGGCTACTACTTGAAAAGGGTGCTAATACTGAGTCGAAGGATAAAGGGGGTCGGACGCCGCTATCGTGGGCTGCCGAGGAGGGGCATGAAGCCGTGGTTAGGCTACTACTTGAAAAGGGTGCTGATATTGAGTTGAAGGATAAAGGGGGTCAGACGCCGCTATCGTGGGCTGCCGAGGAGGGGCATAAAGCCGTGGTTAGGTTATTACTCGA
>Ga0247760_1000979_pt1 | contig 28859 bp, 22 predicted proteins | sample UWRJL171409R4_FD_179936 | JGI IMG/M metagenome (GOLD analysis project Ga0247760, IMG submission 179936) | Plant litter microbial communities from Arlington Agricultural Research Station in Wisconsin, United States - UWRJ-L171-409R-4 | ecosystem: Environmental > Terrestrial > Plant litter >... | reverse complement strand
AAAAGTAGCATTTATTTTTAATTATTTTTTTATCTCTTTAAATAGATGTATTGGCCTCCAGACAGGTTTCTGTCGCTTTGTTCGCTGCACTTATTTAAATAAGCTTAATACCCTACGCTAAAATTGCCAGGAGCGAAAGTGAGGAATGGAGCGCCCCGTAGCGTAGCGAAGGGCCGTCGCGGAATGACGAACGAAGCGACGCCAGCAATTTTAATCTGTTCTCACATTTTAATAATAAGTAATAATAAATAACGATTCTTAATTATATCCTTATTTAACGTTTAGTAATTAATAACTATATAAAGTTTACCATCTTCCTTCCTTAAAACAAACAGCACTAAATACCGTATTAATGACTGGAATTTTATAATAAGTTTATTCTTTAGATTCTCATTAACATATTCTCTCCAGGATTTAACCTACTAAAGGTTTAAATAATAAAGCTAAAAGCTACAAAGTTTCACTCCTAGCTTTAACTTAATCTTATAATCCTACAGTTTATAATCTAGTAATTACAGTATCTTTTTTTAAAATAGGGTAAACTTCTTATACTCTATAGATACTTTAAATAAGTTAACTTCCTTACTTACTTATAAAACAGCTTCTTACTTTTTTCTACCTTTTAAATTATTATTTAAACTATACGGTAGGCTCTCTAGCCCTTTAACTGTCTTAATAAACTTAACCTAAACTATACTTAATTTAAGGGCTTAATACACTTCTAAGTACTTTATATATCTTTAAAGCGGTTTAGGGCTCTTTTAACCTTTCTTAAACAGTAATTACAGTTAAGGAACTTACTAAAAGTAAAGTAGCCACTCCTTCAGTTAATTATAAGGTTATACTTTTCCAGCTAGGGTAAACTGAGAATTATATTATATCTTACCACTAATATAATATTAAAATCTACTTCTTATTTATCCCCGTCCACTTTAATTAAAAGTGGTAAGTAATAAGTAACTTTACTATTATAATCTCAGTGTCGTGGCCTTCCCCGCCAGGTTAGGTGGCATCTAATGCAGTAATCGACCCCTGCAGGCTCCACATTACTCTTTACGTCATGATAGCCAGCTAGTTCCAACACCCCTCTCTTATTACCACTCATATCTCCATTTAAATGTATCCACTGTTGACGTAACGGCCCCGCGCTGCTAAGCGGTTAGTGGAGTCTACTAATTTAGTGACTTATTTTAGTCTCTATGTGACTGTAGCTAATGTAACCTACTGTTGACTTAAAAATCCCACGCTGCATAGGGACTTCTGACTAAGATAACTTTATAACTGACCTAAGCCTTCATTTAACTGTATATACCGTTGACGTAAGTACTCTATAAAACATAAGAGTGTATGGTAATTCTACCATTAACTTAATAAACATTTAGAAAATAAACAATATCAGATTAAACTAGATATACCATTAACAAAATGGCTGTGATAAGCGTTCTGCATATTAAAATTTAGATAAATAAACACATATATAGATAAAATATTCTTTTGCTAAAATTTTCACTACTTGCTTATCTTTACTGTATCTTTACGATACCATTCAATAATTCATAGCTAGCTTTATTTTAGAATTAACTAAATATTACAGCCTGCTCTCAGTGCAGCAAAGTGACATAATTAGAAACAGATTTTAAAAAGAACTTCTAGTTGAGCTTAAGATAAGGTAACTAAATGAAGCTGGCCTAACTCTTATACGCGAATAAGATTGTTAAACAGATCGCTGATCCACATTAAGAAATCGACTTTTCTTACCTAACGTAGACACGATAGTATCCATTAATTAAGGTACCGTTTTTTCTACAGAAAAACAGTCGAGCCGCTTCAGCCTGCTGCTAATCTGCAGATTATTGCAATGAAATTCAGTGAATCCTAAGCTTATGACTATGTTTTACTCTAGCTAGTAAGATAAAAGCGACGTACATCTGATGTATTGCTTTTAGCTTTAAAAAAGTTATAGCGCCGCCTCTGTTAGTAGGACACAGGCCTTGTAATCCTACCTAATCTAAGGAGCCCTTGGATGCAGGTTGTAGCATAGTAGTGGTGTGAGTGCCCAAAACTGGGCCCAGAGATAAATCTTCGCAATATGTGAGCAGCTATAGCCGAGACAGCCCAAAATAGTGGCCCCCCTTCTCTCAGCCTAGGGCTCAGGCTGAGACGGCAACTGCTCAGTTCCGAAGAAGGAAAGGGAAATTCGTGGTGTCGATTTTGGGGTGGTGAAATCGCTGTTCCTGCATGCGGTTTCTAATCATCTCAGTCGCTTTCCGCGTATCTCACCATCAAGAATCCCATCTTACAGCACCAGCTCGCTATGTGATGCTTTTGGCGCCTGGGCAAGCACGTATTATGTATTCTCAAGGTCCATGGGATTACTCAACCGCTTGTTATTGCATGTGGAGAAAGAACTCTCTGCTTTCTCCGAGACCTTGGCTCCCGATCCTTCTGCTCCATCAACTCCACTAGGATTAGGCCCCCCGACAGCTCTCCGAGCGCGAGGTAGGTAGCCGATCTCGAGGCTCATATTTACAACACGTATGTCTCGCCCCGAATATTTACCCCCCTTTTTCTTTGTTGTTTTACTCTTTGTTCTTTGTTCTGTCTATGCATTGTCTTTGTCCATCCGTCCCCGACCCTGCTACCAGCCCAAAGCTCACATTGTTGGCACCACCCTCCAAAAACGCGAATTCTGGTCCTTCATCGGCTGGTCCGGCCGCGACTGCACCGGCGGCCTCGTCTTCGCCTCCACGGAACAGAGAGCGGGTGGCTGCGTCAACACCAGGAAGCTGGCCCCGTCCGTCTCCTACCTAAACACCCGTCCCGTCCCTCCCATTGCCTACCCGGACAATGCGTGCCGGACTCGGACGCGTCTAACGTACGTCAAGGATCTGGGGAAGAATTATTGGTGCATGAATGGGGATGTACGTTCGTTCAGGCTACTAGGGTATCGGATGAGTGAGTACTGTCAACACCAGACCATGTTGGAGGAGATCAATTTTTGACTACCTGTACTTGAGTATCCAAAGCTCTGCATCATTATTGTTCAAGAAGTAAAGTTTTCATCTCGGCTCTACGCCATCAAAGAGATTGCGAAAGCAACAAACACCATGGCTGTCACCGTGGAGATCATGCGTCCGGAAGCCGCCGCTGTGACAATCGAAGAAGTGGGCCTTCCAGCAACAGGCGCCGTCGCAGAAACGCCGGCGTCAGGGATTGAGGGCGGCGGATATGCGTCTGGCTTCCCACCTTGAGGCCGGGGTTCACCCCATATATCACCGCTTCCTCCGCTACCACCACCATCACTGTCACTACCACCACTGCCACTACCACCACCGCCGCTACTGCCGTGAGCAGCAGTGGTAGTCGCAGCGGAAACTCCACTAGTCTTTGTCTTCGGCGCTGGCCGTTCCCTGCCAGGACCACCACCGAGAGCAGGGGCCGGAAGACTCCCGCAGCCGGGCGAGATGACTGGCAGAGAGGCTGGGCAGTCCTTCACGTCCTTGGCGAAACATGGAACGGGGAGTTCGGTGGTGATGCTGCTCGTGGTGTGCGAAGTGGTGCCGCCTGCTCCTACGACGGGGCATGTTGTGAGGTAAATCACAGTCCTGCAAACACTGCTGTTAGCCAGCTTGAACCAAGAATGAGAGCAGTAGGGTACATACCGGGTGAGCGATGTGATTGCTGTGGCACAAGGTTCGGGTTGACAAGTGGAGCACAGAGTCGAGGTCGGGGTCGCCGATGTGTAGCTCGAGTTTCCGAAGTATCCTGATGACGCTGGAGCAGTAGAGTTGGGGAAGATGGACTCTGACGACGGCGGCATGCTTGAGCTGGACGGTGGGACACTTGAGCTGGCTCCCGGCAGCGTGATGTTGCCGCTGTCTCCGAAGGGAAGGTCCAGATTTCCTGGGACGACTCGAACAAACTTTTTGCCCGAGGAGGTATCACCACGAGCGTAGATGAAGTACGCAGTCTCGGGAATTGTGACGAGGCCATGAAAGGTGTCGTCGGGCGGAGTCAGCCCATCTGTGCCGTTGCCGCGAGAGAGTTCAAGGTACGATAGAAGCGCACCGCCGGGAGAACGGAACTCGAAGCTGGCCGAAGAGACTCCGCCAGCAATATTAGCAACTACAAAAGCAGTAGAACCAGGAGCTGGTGGACTGAGCACCGGGAAGAGGCCCTCATGGTGGGTGCCTCGGGGCTCAACGAAGTTGAAGACCGGCAAAAGGAGGTTGGTCTTGGCAAAAGAGTTGAACGAGAAAGCTTCGTCACCTTGCAGCGTCACCTTCCATGTTCCTGGAGCTGGTGCGTCCACCATGATTGTGTTGCCTGTGGCCAAGCCGACAATACTGACCCCGGGATCCCCTGGCACCGCCGACGAGCCGTCAGGCTTGGTGAGGGTCATGGTGACAGTACTGGTGTTGACAGAGAAGCCCACCGAAAAAACTGTGTCATCCACAGGCACATCAAGAGTGAGGAGGCGCGATTGACGGCGCCGGAGGGGAGATGAAGTGGATGGCCCGTAGATGGCGCTAGTGAGATCAACCGAGTCATCCACAATGAGTGTCTCTGCGAACGAGGCTGTTGATGCTGCTTCGGACCCGGGGAGCTCGTCAAAGAATCGTCCAGGAGCGACGAGATCGTAGGCAGCCGGGGTATTGCAAGAATTAGCAAACTTAAACACCATGATGGCAATGTTCTTTGCTTTGGCAGCCTGGGCAACCGCAGCGGCGTTTGCTTCATCTTTGGCGCCGGCGTCTGTCCACAAGAAGATCTTGCCGCCGGCTGGCGTGGCGCTAATGGCTGTTGCGAGGCCGCCCATGGCCAACTCTGGACAGTCGCCTCCACCAAAGGCGCCAAGGCCCGAGATGGCGCTGATGAAGTCGTCCGGGTTGGTATAAGCAGCGGCAGGCTCGACGCCAGGGTCGTTGAACGGCGCGAGAACATACAAACTGGGGCGGTCGGTTTCAGAGTCGCGCACATTGTTTACGATGCGGATGGCGGCGTCCCTGACAGCTGCGATAACACCGGCCATGCTTCCAGTGGTGTCAATGACAAAGGTCAAACTCGGCCCAACACCATAGAGCGTCTTGAGCAGGGCGCAGTCGATGGGCAGCTTGTCGCCACAGATGGTGTCCTTGACATCATCCAGATACTTCTTAGTCGCCTCCTCCGCAAGCTTGGCTGCGGCGCTGTGGAGATTGGAGTGGGGACTGATGAATGGGTGCGATGCGTCTTTGCCGATGCCCTCGCGTCCGCGGGCGGCGCGGTCGAACGGACCACCGTGGCTGCACTTCCCTGCCTTCCAAGTTTCACCTAGGGCCAAGTCCACACCAAAGTACCCCGTGGTGAGGTACTTTCCGCCGGCCGCCGCATCGGGGAACAAGTTGTTTTTGCAGTCGGCGTAGATCTTGCCATGGCCGAGCGCCTCAGCGAGATCGCCAGCCAGCCCAAGCAGCTGGGCGGGGACGCTGGGGCCAAAGACCAAGGACAAGAGGCTGCTAACTGTGTTGGCGACCTTGGGTCCAAAGGTGCTGATGCCTTGGCAAGTAGCGACGAGGAACTTGTTGCCCGGAGTCATGGGGTCGGAGCCAAGTACAGCGGAACGGCACGTTGAGATCCAGTCGAGCTGGACTTCTTCAATCTCGGGGGTAGGATAAGAGCAGTTCTGACACGTCTGGACTCCCGCTGGCGCCACAGGAAGCTCGAGTCCCGGGTCGCCAGTGCCGTCGCTGGATCCAACGCCGAGCTTCTGGCTGATCCCAATTGAGTCGCCGAGGCCGAGCTCGACCCAGTTGCTATGGGAGTAGAAGTCTTGAAGAGTGTGCAAGGCGCGTCCGAGCTTGTTGCGAGCCCGACCGACGTCGCCATCCTCGAGCAGCGTCTTGATGTCGTTCTGGAAATCTTGGAGTCGCTTTTGACAACCGCTGATGTTTTCGTCGTCGCAATGCGCGTTCGAGTTTTCTGCTTCGCCGGGGACGCGGTACGCCTCGTCCTTGCCGCCTTCGTGGTCGTCCGTGTCGATTGATCCTTGGACAACTTCTTCGGTGGCTCGGTGCATTGTCGGCTTCATCTCTCCCTCGGCGATGTCGAAGTAAATCTCGTACTTGGACAGGAAGCCCTTCTTAGTCATTGCCTCGTGCGGTCGGCCGGCCAGGGACCAGCCATCGGAGTCGGTGAACTGGCGGATCCATTCCGAGAACTCGAAACCGCCGACGTATCCCCAGGTGGGGTTGAACGATTGGACGCGGGCAGGCGCGAATGCCACGAAGGCGACTGCCACCGCTGCTGTAAAACGCATGGCGCAGAGGGAAAACCGAAAGAAAAAAAAAAAAGAGTGACAGATCGCTTGGGCAAGAATGAACGACTGAGCGAGAGGACGGTCTGTAACCTTGTGGATAGCAGAGCTCGACCTCATAGCAACGATATATAACGCAGAGCACACACTTTCCCTGAGACCCCTTGAGGCTCATTCTTGGCACCAGGAGCCGGAGCCTTGCGCCTCAGCGCTTCCGTGGTGCAATATATTGGAGCATGGTTTCGGAGCTGAGTCCGATGCCAAGAAATCTCCGCAGCACGATCGCGAGGCTCTGCTGAAAATTTGTCCCAGGTGCGGTACCACAGGTTCCCCTCACGAGACGGAGGGCTTTCGTGGCGTCCATTCGGTCGCAGAATCAGACCACCAGCCCCTTTTCGTCCCCTAGCCGCCCAGGATATCTAAACTGGGCTGTGCTTGAGCACGATAAGATTGCCAAATGAGCAGTTTGCGGGCCAGACCAATTGTTGCACACATCATGCTGGCAACCGGAGGCTGAACATTCGGGCCTCGGGACACTCCCACTCTCCTTTCGTAGTCACACCAGACGGACTCGAAGCAGAATTGATTATCTCAGATAATCATCCGCCTCAAACCCAGACATTCGGCAGAGTGGCGCAGGATTTAGTCTGGATTGAGTTCTCCCTTTGTTATGTTCGAAAAAGCTGCGGGTAGCTTCGTCATCGTCCTTTCTTAGTCTAATACACAATTGATAGCAAAGTCCTTTGTTCATTGTTTGTGTCCTGTGTGCTATATCATGCTGTTGTTGCCCGCTATTCGGTCCAAGTCAAATCTGGAGTCAGTATCACGCCTGTCACATCAGCCATGTCAATTGATCCAGCTCTGCTCGTGGCTTCCGGCGCCCGGAAAATGTCCCGAAACCGCTCCGCAGATGAATAACTCGTCATAGAGGAGGTGGAAACTGAACCCGTCGCCTTTCCGTCACCGCGGCATCACCAGCATCATCGCACAGCAACCAGACGCGTTGCGTTGAGTCCCAAGACAGCGCTGCCCCACTTCTGTTGAGCCTCTGATTGGCCGTTGAGTCTGTGCTGAGTTAGCGACCGAGTCCAGTTGCCCCACCTTTCGAGTGGGCTAAAAAGGAGTGTCAACAGTCCTTGCCTCGGAACTCTCCCTTCTTCTCTTCCCTCTTCCTCATCAAGACACAGCACTTTGACTTTGCTCATCAGCAAATACCACCACGACTGTTTTTCATCTACGAGATCGCTCTGTGAGTGTTCTTCGTACTTGTTAACCATTATCCTGTGTCTTTTCTCGACTTCGAGTCTCTTGCGCTTTCCCGCTGCAGTGCAGCGCTTCTTGCTTCCTGCATCTCTTCGAGTTGGTCGCAGACATTCCCTTCTCGACCACTCTTCTCTCGTCATTCAGTCATATTCCATCTTTGGGAATTGACTCTTTCTCTTGTCAATCTTGGACTTCTCTTCTGTGTCCCAATTGTTCTCTTTCTCATCTGTCGCGACTCGGACTGATGTCTTGTCACCGCAACGATGCACCAGTCTGCCACATTTAACTCCCGGCACCTCAGCCCCTGGAAGAGGATCGGAAGCACATTCGGGAAAGCTGTATCCTCTGAGGCTCAGAATCCTCGGAACAAGTCTTCCGCCTCGCGCACCCTCTCTTCTCGTTTGACGTTTTGGAAGACCACATCACGCTCAACCTCGAGCACCATCGCCAACAAGTCTCTTTCTGTCGAGTCCCAAGCTAGCCTCGACAACCTGCCCCCAAGCCTTGAGATCTAGTTGCCCGGGCACTAACTTGACTTCGACATTGGGGATCTCATCAACCAGGACGTTTCGGTTGCTGTCGCCTCCATAAAGAAGTAGTTTGCCCCGGTCTGCACGCGCAGGATATCGAGTACACGTTTCAGAACGGGGAGACGCAGAACGGGCTGGGCGTGCCGGTGGTGCAGAGCACAGCGGAGGTGATGCAGAGGTGGATTGTCGATTGGGCGGTCAAGGGGGATGGAAGCGGGAGCGCGGCATTGCAGATACCAAAGTATACGGCGGCAGCGAATGTGGTGAACATCACGGGGACCAGGTTTCCGGTGGTGGCGGATCCGACGGCGAATGCGAGGTCTAGGTTTTGGTTAGATGGGTTGGCGTCGGCGGTTCTTCAGGAGGGTTTTCCATTTTTTGTAGATACTTATGAAGCTCTATGAATGGCAATTCTGAACTCTCTGTGGTTTCCGAGCGTGAATTGGTCACAGGAGATGGAGACTGACTCATTCCGTATCTATACATGACGCCGGTCCCGTTACTCCTCGCTGCAAACCCAAGAAAGTGTCACAACGTGACTCCCGATCTAGATGGTTCGTCGACGAAAATCGGTGGGGATTAACGTACTTGGTATTCGAGTTGCATCCATTAGGGTCCTGCAAGTACAACTCCATCTGCCGGAAAAGGCCTCAACATCATCAGCCGGGTCTGATGGCCCATATAGTATGAGAGATAGCTTGTAGGTTCCAGTAAGTCAGGTGGGGGGCTTTTGGCACACCCTAGAATTGGAACAAGCTTTGTCATCATAGACTCGCCTCTCGCCACCCAACTCACCTATTTCAATCGCCCACAACTCAACCAATTCTGCTTCAATCCTTTCATTCTTTTTCCCATTCCATTGATAACCGAACGATGAAGCGATATACTGTGTTAGATTTGCAGAATGCGCTGGTGGAGTATGCAGAAACTGGCTTACTCCGCAGCTCTGCTGAAAACCATGGCATACCCCCTACTACTCTCTTTAATCGGGTTTACGGTTCCGAGCCAGCCTCCACGGCCCAAATTATCAACTAAAAGCTCTCTCCGGCTATGGAAGAACGTTTGACCGAATGGATTCTATTCCAGGGGTCGCTCGGCCACCCTCTAACACACGCCCAAACTCGGAAATTGGCTAGAAGAATGCTTGGAGACGACGAGACCCTCGGGAAAGGCTGGACCGGCCGGTTTTTGGCCAGGAATCCATCAATTTCTACTATCAGACCTTGGAGAATCTACGTAAACCGTGCTGATCGAGCCTGTAAGGCCGTTATTCGGCCCTGGTTTGACTATTTGAAGCCTTTAGGGGTAGAGGCCATTCTGGCTAGGAATAGGTATAATATGGATGAAACTGGTATTGCTTCTGGTATTGGAGATAATGGTTTAGTTGTTGGCTTTAAGGAAAGAAAGAAATTCCAGAAAAAGAAGAAAGGAGACTGAATTTGGACCTTAATTATTAAGTGTATCTCCGCTGACGGCCGGTATTTGAACCTGGTTATTATTTTTAAGGGTGGAAGGCTTTAATAACAGTGGTATCCACGCGATTTACGGCCATTTAACGGCTGGAAGTGGAAAACCACCGAAAACGGCTGGTCTGACAATGACACTGCCCTCGCTTAGCTCCACAATATCTTTCTTCCAGAGACTCGGCCAGCCACCCCTTTAGAAAAGCGCCTCCTTATTTTAAATGGCCACGGCAGTTATACCATTAAAGAATTTATGTGGCTGGCCTTTTCGAATAACGTACAGTTATTATTTCTGCCAGCCTATATCTCCTACGTTCTCCAGCCCCTAGATTTATCCGTTTTCGGCCCCCTGAAGGCTTAGTATAGAGCCAGACATAACAAGATTATTTCTGGCTTCGACAAAGGCACCGTTGCTGAAAAGAGGGCTTTTTTAAAATGTAACCGGTAAGCTAGGGTTTATAGAATGACCGAATCTAACATTAAAGCCGGTTGGAAAGCTACAGGCCTTTAGCCAGTCAGCCTTAGGAGGCCGCTGAGTAGCGGCTTTATTATTAAGAATTCTAATAGCGACGTCGATCAGGTGACCTCCACAGCTTCTACAGACCTTTAAGGGGTCTTTAATCCCATTTTGGATAAGGACTTAGAGGGCCGGCCTGTGTGGTTTACCCCTAAAAAGCCGAAGGATTTCCGGGTTTAGGGGCAGGTTTTTCTAGCCGGCCAAAAACGGACCGCCAGCGACCGGCTTTTTATACGCAAGGCTGCAAAAGCCTTCGATAACGTGGTTTTCCAACTGGCAAATACGGTGTATCGATTAGAGGCTGTAGAAAAAAGCCTGGAACGCACAAGAGGCCGAAAGAGGAGGAAGGTCCAAGTCGACCCTAACACGCAGTTTGCTGGAATTGAGGAGGTTCGTGCCTCGCAGAGAGATGCTGGCAGAGAAAGTCTTAGTGATTCTGAAAGGGAGGAATTAGGCGATTCTGATGCTGAAGACTATATTATTGTAGCTATCTAATTGACGAAGTTGTGGGCAGTTAAAATATGTGGTGGTGTACAGGCCCCGACTCAGGGCCTGTTCCAAATCTAGGGTGTTCCAAAAGCCCCCCACCTGACTTAACACCCTCAATCTGAACACCGTGAGAGGTGGCTGTAAAGAAAGCTTCTGCGCACGTCGCTCCATGGGGACAATAAGGCGCTTAAACAGGTATGTTTAGTCACTTAATACCATCCCGCAATACACAGTTGATGTTATTTTGAAGCCATCGCGCTCGATAGACGTCGCTATAATTATCTGAGATGTGACTACGTCGAAGCTGCTGCTGGTCGCGAGCATCCTTTAGGCGACGCCTTCTTCTTGGCGGTGTATTCATCTTTGATTCCAACGACGGGTTCTGAATGAAATCATCTAGAGATTGGCAAGTGGACCGCCCACAACGCGTCCAAGCCGTGGCTTACGACCCTCCTCCCAGACGAACACCCGACAGCGCGCATTCTCACGTACGGATACGATACGCATGTGGCGGACTGGCATGGGCTGGTGTCGCAGAGCTGGATCGAGGACCATGCGTGGAATTTCCTGACATCGCTGGCGGCATATCGAGAGAGCGATGGGACAGTGGCTACTTGGAACGCGGGTGGAGATAACATTTCTAACGCTACCCAGAACGAACGGCCCTTGATATTCGTTTGCCATGATATAGGCGGTCTCATATGCAAAGATGTATGTAAGTTGAAGTCGGATTTTATGAGCAATGCTAATCATCGGACCAGGCGCTAGTTACGTCGGGGCGACTGCAAGAGCAACACCGCCAGAACGTCATTCGTTCCACACGCAGTATTCTCTTCCTTGGGACGCGGCACACCGGGTCCGGAATCGCCAACTGGGCTGAAGTGCTCCTGCTGCACAACGGCACCGTCAACAAAATAGACCAGGAAATTAGGACATACCTGAGGCGCGAGTCTGAAGGGCTCGCACGGATTCAAGACAGCTTTTCCGCGTCAGTCGGACCGGGCCGGGGGGAGCATCTACCTCGCATTGACATCTACTGCTTCTACGAGGAAATATCCCTACCAGGGGTTGGCAAGGTGTGTTGGAAACATTGGAAACACAGCTTCAGGATGCGCACCATGTTGACGAGCCGTGCAGGTCGTGCCAAGGGATTCTGCGATACTTCCAGGGCACATCTCGATCGGGATACTTGGCGATCATTGGAACATGACCAAGTTCGTTAGTATAGACGAAGCAGGGTTCCAAGCCTTCAGCAACGTGATTCGTCAATGTATCAAGGGGCTGGGCGAGGCCCGAAGATGCGAAAGCGACTTAACTTCACCGAGTTCATGGAAAGAATCGCAATGTAGGGGGACAGCCTGTAACCCATCTTGGGGCCAGCTAACAGGAAATAGTTTTTGTACCATATCCCAGAAATCCTGGCTTTGTCGGACGCTACGATATCCTCAGCGACTTGCGTCACAATCTGGACTGGCTGTGGAAAGGATAGAAAAGCGCAGCTAAGAGTATTACTTTTCGGTTCGGGCGGTGCTGGGTAAGATGAAACCTCTTTCTCTTAGCTACGCACTGGAGGCTAATCTAAGATAGGAAAACACAGATTGCGCTGGAATATGCGTACCGGATTCTTCACTCAAACCCAAACGTGTCCATCTTCTGGGTTCATGCCGGTAACCTCGAACGATTCCGTCAATCTAACTGGTGCTTTTGATAGACTGGATATGGGTCTACTGGCACATATTTACAAAGGGCCTGGCCCTGGAGGCAAGCCGTGAATTGGGAGAGGTTTGACCCGAAGTACGCTGACCAAACACCGCAAGCACCAAAATGACCCTTCCTACCCCTTTCTCTGCCTTCCACCCCCTCCCTCTCTCCAAAGTTGCCCTCCATAACCCATAACCCCCCAATAACCGCCACCTTTTCCTTCTTCTCCGAAAACACCCGCCCTTCCACCGTCAACCACTGTCTCCGCTCCGCCCCCTCCACACTCTGCTTGCGCCTCGTCTCCTCTAACTCCACTCCTTATCCTCCTTCTCCACCACCACCCTCGACACACCATTGTCTCCGTCATGTTACAGACATGTGTGGGCTGCTAATCCTGAGTTGTTGTCGACGGAGAAGAGTTTCGAGGTGGATGGGGTGGAGGTGGTGAGGGGTTTTCTGAAGGGGCATTGTGAGCTTGCGATGCCGTATGATTCGCAGCGCTCGGAGGCGAGTGTGGACGTGGAGGTAGTGGGGATGTTGTTAAGAAGAGGGGTGGATTATCCGAACCAACAAGGTAGGCGCATCGACTGTCCTGAAGGAGCGAAGCCAACTGGTAGCTAATTATTGGCATCCTGGCCACACTGGCCTGAGGCGTCATGATATCATCTTGAAACGGCAGCGCCTCACACAACTCTGACAATGCGTGTCAGCGGTGGTGCACTGTCATATGTTCGCCGGCTAGAGTTGTGATCTTCAACTTGTCACCAGACCCCTATTCTCTCGTATTCGGGGGGAGCTTCCCCATGCCTAGATTTATCCAAGTGTCGGCTTGGCTTGAGGAGAAGTACATAGTGCCTTGATTCTCGGCGAGACAGGGTAACGGTGATAACGTGAAGGGCGACGGTGTTCTCGAAGGTTGATTCGTCCCCGCTGTCCGCGATGAAGCACACCTGTTTCGAGCTTCTGCAACTAGTAAGTGCTGTAAAGCGTTAACAGTATATAAAATAGATTATAAATTCTAATCGTTAATTTTAAAACGTATTATAGTTAAATTATACGTTGATGGCATTTGGCTTCTAATAGCTGTCTGACTCTGGTATTCACGGCGCCGCTGAGCCGAAATCAGCCGCCCGCTGATCGAAGCCCCATATTAAACCCTAACCCTACTACGCCGCCGCCGGCGAAATTCGCGAATATCTACGGTGGCTCCGTATGGCCGCCGTGCTTATTTCCGGATATCTACGTCGCCAGCTAATTCGGCCGCTGATTCGTCGCGGCCCCCAGAGCCTCCACTATAGTACAGAGCACTAATGCGCCGTGGCCACACCACTACAGCGGGGCCAGCGCCGTAAGCAACCGTTAGTTACGCCTTTCAGGGAGTCTGGCCCCCCTCCGCTCCGCTCTAACTGTCAGAAGCACTGCACTCTGGATTGCAACTGTGTAATTGTATTGCTTGTCCTCACTCTGTTCCTCTGGTTCTGGCTGGAAGCCAGAGGCTTCTTTATAGACTATTCTGCAGGATTCAGGCTTTGTCACTCTGGTGGCTGAGGCTCACTGGCGTACTGGCAGTGCCAGGTATCCAGTCAGCTCCGCTGACTAGATGCCCAGGGCCTCTGAACCCCCTTCTTTCTGACACATCCACTGTAAGAGTTATTATCAGATAGCGATTCTTCTGAAGAATCTAGTTCTTCAGAAGAGGAGTGTATTGTAGTTAGAACTAGCTGTAGATCATGAAATCAACAAGGGGGTGAGGGTCTCGCTTATTCGCTTACAAAAGTGGCTAGTGCAGGGGGGGGCTAGTTCCCCCCCTTTGACTTACCGTCGAATGAAGAGTTTTAAAATGACTACAGTTCAGAGCAGGACTCACTGCTTCTTGTGTATGGTCCGCTCCGTCGGTTCTTGTCCATGGGATATGCCGCCTTGGTAAAGGAATGATGTGCTCCTTTTGTCTGGTAAATATGTCAGCGCTTGTACATATGAGATGGGGTAACCCTGTGTACAACCGCCTGTCGGTTTGATAAACTCACCAGATTTAATCGAATCATCTCGACTAGCGCTGCTCCGGTCAACGAACGGTGAACCATCGAGATCTGCTTCCGGAGGGTCGGCTGACAATACAAATTCGCTGCCGTCGACGTCTATGGCTGGCTCGGAGGCGCCACCCGGGTTTGGCTCGAGCTCGCTAACCTCGAGTTTGTAGTCGGCATTCTCGTGGTAGTCTGGTTCGGACTCGAAGTGCGAATCCACGCCGTACAACTCGCCACCGCCGAGCACTTTTCTGACGTCGGTCTCGTTGGGCATCGCGCGGATCTTCGTTAGCCGGTAGGCCCATATAAAGTTGCCTTCGGGAATGTTCAACCGAACCCTCGGCCGTGACTACGCCCAAGGCTTCGGCGGGGAGTGACGCCGAGTTCTTGTCGATCTAAGTCTATGTTGCGTTCCAACCATGTAGATTGGAAGTAAGAACATAAAATTTCTGTTTTCCTCGCAGTTCTGGCCCTTCCTCGGGCTTTTTCGGCAACGGGAGCGGTGCCGCGAGGCGGTGGTGTGGGTACTCGGGGTCCTCTACGACTTGACCCAGCTCGATGAACTCATTGGCCTTCCACTCGGTTCCCTTGAGGATGAAGTATGTCTTAGGGGCCATGATGGAAAGCGATAGTTATTCTCGGACATTAGGTCATGGTAGTGAACCGGAGTGCGTAGAATTAGCGTAACTGAGCAGGCCGGGTTTATCTACGAGGAACCCCGCCACGTATCCGGAGCTGAGCTGCACGATACCAAAAATCCCACCATCCACGCAGCAGGATGCTACGGTGTTGGCCATCTTTGATTGGCAACGAAGCATTGTAAAGTGGGGGTTCAAAAGTCTGGGCCAAGCGACCACGCTTCCCAACTACCGACGTTAAGACCGTAACTGTCGTAATGCTGACTCCGGCAAGCCCGAACACGTTGGATATAGGTGGTCCAGGTGGGTGACAGAGGTATGAAGGGGGTAGTGAATCCAGGGGTGACCTGTCTTTGCGAAGCAAGTGGTAACAAGGTAGTGTAATGCAACCCGGGGACAGGACCGCTGCACTAACTAGACCAAAAGATCTGTCAATGCAAGCACACCAGTGCTTGCATGCTTGCCCGGTTGAACCTATAGTGCGTGCACCTTACAACTATCTCCTCCCCTCAGGGAGCTCGTCCTCGAGCTTCACTCTCTGCCGTACTTGCCCGCTTCTGCGCGACAAGCCAGCCTTGCACACCCGCAGGTCGTGCACACACCGAAGTCGCACCGAACACGCACCGATAGGTCAACCAGACCCCAAAGCTCGACCCCGCGCACCACAGAGACTTAGTCGCCATGACGTAGGGTTGACATAACGACAACCACTTGGCTGCGTCGGCTTTGTGAGCGGCGACTCCGAGAGTGCTCAAAGTTTGCCTCGAGCAAGAATCGAACCTCCACTCACTGGTGTGCTTGCATTAATTGTAATAGGACCGCTGCAGCAGCCAACAACTTGCAGGAGTGTCGCCGGGGTTTGGTTGCGCCTGCATAGATACATACCTTCGTCGCAGCATGAACAACCAACAAATGCAGATTGATTGGTCACCGTCGCAAGGCAATGATGGGGTATACTGCCCTTCATTGGCGGGCTTGTGCCAACTCGGCGCGTATTTTCTACGCAATCTTATTCGTTGGACTCTAGCCCCGTTCCTGCAAGATGTATCTGGGGTTAACGACTCCAGAACGGTGCCAATAGCTGCCGTTTTAGCTACATCCGTTATGGCGACTTAACCCTAACCCTAGGGTTACAAAATAAATGTTGTCTTAAGGTCCGTGGGTGGCCGATCTTTCCCGCGTCAGATGCATCCCATTTTCCGGAACTCATCATCCCATTTCCTGGACTCCAGGGCTGCCAAATTCGGCATACTTTGCACCTACGACCACGACCCATAGGAAAACTCGGGATCCCGTCCGCTCTCCCCTCGATAAACCAGCGACCGCCAGACTAGTAATTGAGTCGGTGACGACCAGTGAATCCCTAGTGTTGTATGTTTTTGGTTGCTCCATTTTGCCCCACCTCGTCAAAATTAAACGTACGAAGTTGGTGTTTGCATAGGAAGGTAGTGTCGAAATCCCGATATATACATTCTATGAAACGGTCTCATAATTGTGCCCCTCATACCAGCGCATACATGGTATCCATTTCACACCCCGGCCATCAACATTATCCCAAGCTGTATCAACTTGACCAGACTAGATCTCCTCTCGTTTGTCATCACCAGCAATTTTGAATTTCCATTCTCCGTTCTCCGGCTTTGCAATGCGACAGTTTCTCTTTCAAAACAAGCCCGTTTTCAATTATTGCCCTTCATCATCATGTCGCGGTGCACACGTAATACCCCACCCATAAGTTGTCGCAGTTGATCTGACATAGCCCGCTTAGCAAGAGAGCCAGTAAATCGGGCGTGCAGAGCAACGAGCTCAGTATTGAGGTGCTCACCGAAGGGTTTAGCTGATAACTGTTCGATGTATTAGCAAGTTGCTCAGAGGTCAAAAATTTCAGGGGCTAGGAAAGGGAGGGTGTAGTTGAAACAGCGGGCAGCGTGTTGCGTGAAAGGAATGGTGAAGCGACGAGCAGGGTACGCACAAATCGCGCAATGTGAGATTATTGCGTGTTGCGACGCTGCGACAATTGTCGCTCTCGAGGATTCTGTCATAGGCTTTGCCTGACGGGGAGGAATTGGAGAAATGATCAGCAAGAGAAGATGGAGGAGGGTTCTGGTAGAAACATCGGGTCGGATAGGTGCGTGCGTGCGTGTTATTGCAGCGGAGAGAGAGGGAGGTAAGCAGGAGGGACGGGTGGAATGGGACGGTTTCGAGTCGAGTGTCTATTCTGTGTAGTTGTCAAGGGTAGGTGAGAAAAGCAGAAATTTGTAGGGTAAAGATGAAGGCCTGGACCAGAGAGGTTTGCAGGTGATTTCTTTGGTTTTCAAGATACGGCGGTTCGCAAGATGACTCGCAGTACTTTTCTGCGAGACACAGCAATGCTCGCCGGTCTGTAGAACTTACAGTTGTTAGGAGCCCCAGGGAGGATCGGTGACGGTTTGCTGTTAGGGCCCTGGATTTGGGTGATGGTGGTGAAAATGCCACCTCCGCCTCCAGGCACCGTTGGCGTGCCGATGATGAAAGTCGGAGCCTGTGTTGGAAAGTTCGTGGGCTGGAAGACGTTATTAGTTGAGGTAACGGTGACCACCCGAGTCGAGGTTGCTGTCGCGAGCGCTGTCGAGGTGACCAATCGAGTCGTGGTCGCTGTCGCGATCGCAGTTGAGGTAACCAGGCGGATCGATGTCGCTGTTATGACGGATGTTGACGTGAGAACCGTTGTCAATGTCACTGAGAGAACAGAAGTCGAAACCGATGTGGACGTGAGAACAGTCGTGAGAGTATCGGTAACGTGGACTGTCCTCGTCACAATGGTAAGAGATGTTCTCTGGGCCGTAGCGGTGGTCGTCGAGATGGCCACGCTGGTTTCAATGGTAGACTGGGTGAGCGTGCTGGTTGCTGTGGCTGTGACTCTGGCCGTCTGTGTCAGGGTGGAGTTCAGGGTGTTCGTCTGGAAGATGGTGCTCGTCACAACAACGGTGGCCCGGACGGTTTGGGTTGCAGTAGCGAGAGCCGTGCTTGACACGAGAACGGTGCTGGTCACGTTGCCGTAAGCGAGGCTGGTTGTTGTAACCACAGCGGTGGAGGTGGTGAAACCTGTGGTTTCAGCAACGGTGTTTGTGACGAAAATGGTTGCCGTTATCGTAACTGTTGAGGTTGCGATTCCCGCGGCTCCGGTAGTAGTCGTTGGCTGCGCAACAGGCGGTTGCGATACTGCCGGCTCGGAGGGAAATGCATCAGCACCACACTCGCCGAGGCCAACCTGGCAGCCCTCGCCGCAGTAGTCGGCCGAGGTTCCGCAAAAGCCGTGAGCCGAACAGCAAAGACCGAATCGCGACCCGGCACAAGTGATGCCAGCGCCGCAGCTACCGTCCGAGCTGACCTTGAGCGGCCCCGAAGGTTGTGTTGAGATAGGAATTGATGACCGTGTGCTGGTAGCCCCCGCAGGGATCGTAGGCGGCCCAGTAGCGGTCCCTTCTTTGCAGTAGACAGCACCCCCGATGAGCTCCGAGCAGCTCGTCACGTAGGGATTTGACCGCAAGAATTGTGTCACCGAGATACCCGCAAGCTCAGCAAGTGAGGCGCAAGTATCTCCCGTTCGCGCCGTTATTGTCTGGGCGCAAGAGGCGACTGTCCCCTGAGACTGGACCCCAACACTCAAAACCAAGGCGACGAGGCCCTTGGCTAACCACGCCGAGACCATAGCGACAAGGCGAGGGCAATGAAGCTTACGGCTTGTCGGAGGTGCTGTCGGATTCTCGGGCTTGTTACCTGTGGAGCGCGCCGAGAGAAGGCGAAAGCTTGAAAGACTGGGCGTGGGAAGGCCGAGAACTCGGAGCTTGTCTGCCAAATGCGATACGGGATATATAGGCGGCGTGCTGGGAATTTATGAGCCCCCAAAAGGCTCGGCAGGGACCAGCCGGCTTGAAGGGTTGAAGGGATGCGTTACGCCATCAGAGGAGGACTCGTAATCCCGGCTGTCGCCGCCGGGATGCGGCGCCCGCTGCCGGGACCCTGCATCGGGAGCCATCTCCAGAGTGCCCGCAGCACCGTAAGCCTCTCGTTTCAATCTGCAGTAGTAGCCTCTGCAATGCCTATGCTGCTTTGGGTGCTCGAAACAATCTCGTCTTTGAGTTGGGTTGCATTAGTCCCCCCGCCATGAGAGCCGCTGCAGCAGATCGGCGCTGTCGATGGAGGACAGCTGGATAAAATTAGTGAGACGATATTGATTTTCTCGCGGGTAGGGCCATCTGCGGAGCTTGTCGCCGGGTGTAAATCTGGGTAAAGTAGTCCCCGCGCAGGGCAATTTGGAGTCAGCCGCGATGTCGTTTCGTTCCCTGCTGTGGTTGATCCGCGTGTGCTTGCACCCCTCAGGCTAATTTGACCCAGAAGAACTCCCTCATCAGCTATTGACCCAATCTACCCAGTTGCTATAGCGTGGTCCACAAGTATAGGGAACCGTCGTACTCGCTGTCTCGCTGAATTCTCCGAGTGAAACGTCGCAGTGTTAGCTTGCAGGGTTGCGTGGACTGGAGTCAAGGTAACAATGGGTGGTTCAAAACTGTTCTAGGCCCCCGGATGCTATAAGAGCCCCAATTCGTGTTAGTTGCTAATCAATATATTGAAGTTCGCAGGCTGGACCCACAATTGGTGCTGCCACCCAACGCATGACCATCCTCGCGAAAAGAAAATCCGGGCCAGAATCTCATAGTCCCTTTCCATCAACTCCTTGCTTTCCGGGTATCCTTTCATCAACATGCTGTCTTCCTCCTGAATAAACATCTCTTCGTTGCGCCGTCGCTTTGCTTTATCGCCGGACCGGCACCGGACCACCCACGGTCACCCGACTCCCCGTGGGCGTTGAATTGTCCTCATGACTGCGGCTGCATTTCGAGCATTTTCCTCCCGTATCCTTCGGATGGGTGATCTGGGCGCCCGTGACTGGACAAATGTATACCCGCTTGCTGAAAGGCCGGTGAACCTGGAAGCATGACGAGCATTCCCTGTCTGGCCGCAGGGGGCGCAGCGTCTGTATTCGATAGCCAGTATTGGGGCAGACGTAAACAACCTGCCATATGATATCGTGGGCAACGAGACAGTGCACGCAGACGCCTAGAGGCGTCTCCACGGGGACGCCAGTTTGCGGGCAAAAGAACATTGCCTGTTCGGGCTGGTCATGGTCAGTGAACACGTCAAGAAATGACGCAGCCTATGAGTTGAGCTTGGTACCTGGAGGGATTGTTTTTGCCCCATCTTGTTGATTCCTCTCTCCGTCACCTCAGGCCATTCTTTATTCGTATCGTGGAAGCCAGATAAATCAGAACTTATTCCTACGCCGACAGGATCATGATTCCCAAGGGGAACTCGTGTAGCAGGCTCTATTCTCCCGAGGTCGAGAATTCGGCGCGTGACGTCGAGTTAAAGTTGGCTGCACATCTGTCGGGGAAGTGGTGACGTGAAAAGGGGGAGCGGAGACTTTTCGAGAATGGAGGGGCCGTGTTGATAGAAAGGATATAGATGACCGAGCTGGGTCCGTGTTCCGTTTCCACGTGCGCGCCAAGTCTGTACGAGTACGAAGACAGCGTTGGCATCTGGTATAACTTGGCGGCCGTTATAATTGCAAGGAAAATGGGGAGGGGCCAGGGGTTAAGGGCATGGCGACAGGGGACAGTCGAAGAATCTGGCCACCCGAGTTACGTTCAACAATCGTCGTGCAGCTCGGGGACGCCCCAAGCGTGCCGCGAGCGCCCGTTCTCGGCGGCATTATGCAGCGATGTGAAGATTTGCGTGATACCGACCCAGAGACCTCGGTTGGCGACGACACCATGCGGCGGTTTGCATCCTTCGTCCTCGCTGCCTTTGGAGGGGTCCTCGCTGGACTAACAGACCTAGCGTGTTCCTTGGTGCTGAATTGTTTAGGCTAAAGGCCGGGAGCCTGTCGCGGCAGCTTGACTAAACCAATTCAGTGGTCTTATCTGCGAATTGTACACAGTAAGCCAAGCCCCAGAATCTGGGGGCGGGACAGCAAGGAAGGACGTGCGGTGCCAGTGGTGGTCATACAATGTGTCACATACGCCGTACAGAGGCAGGAAACATGCTGCTGCGGTCTTGGCGTCACACCCAAGCCACCTTGGCGCATCCCCGGCGCGACATGGAGAAGGGAGAGCGCACATCGCAATAACTTTGCACAACAACTTGGTGTCATGGTCACGGCGTGTGCTCGATGGAGGCGAAAGAAGCCCTGGGCGCGCGACGCAACGGGAAAACGGTTGTGGCAGACCGAAACCATGCGCCATGGCCGCTAGCGCGCCACATCGTGAGATCGCCTTCTGATTGCGGAAGAGGCATGCGTTCCATCTTTGGTCTAGGGTAGCAGATGCATGTTGACGTCGTGCTTTTAAGCCAAGGAACAAAAACAGGAGCTCGGGGAAGAATCCAGTGCAAAGGGCCAAACAATGTGTTCTGCAGAAAAGCCAGGGAAGGACAAAGCAGGGGTCTCGACCACCGTACACGGGCTGACGGTCGAGCTTGCCTCCCGTCGGGTGTCCGCTGCGGACGCTACGGAAGCTGCGACCCAGCAACCCGGCTTGGAATTCCATCGGCTGCGGGACAACTCAGGGCCCGCGACCACAAAGGCCCATCAATCAGTGTTCGTGGTGTCCTCCGCCATGCTCTGTGATGCATGGTCCTGATCCTGCGACGCGACTTCGCGACGGCCATGGACCAACAACGGCTCACCTCTCGCTAGGCCCAAAACGACGCCACAATTGCGCATGCCAATCGCAATCGTAATGCTCGGCGTCCGAACACTGCGGGCAAGGTATTTCCAAGTCCGAGACGCGAGAGGGATGACCCAACGGCGGCTGCGCTGCCTTAATCCCGGAGGCCGAATGCACTGAACGTCTGTCTCACCCGGGCTTATGTCCGAGCAGGGCCGAGCATCGAGACATCAGGAATGTGTTAAAGACCGCTGCAAAAACATTCATTCATTTCAAAATTGATCGCTCAGAGTCCTCTTGAAGCAGCGATCAGCATCTCCAGTATCATTAGCCTTTCAACTCATACCCAGTCACACGCAACCTGGGACGTATCGAAATGGCGACCACCCGGCCCATCATCCTCATCACGGGAGCGAATTCGGGGATCGGTTTGGAGGCAGTCAAGGCCTTTCTCGGTTCTGCCAGCCCGTATCATATCATTTTTGGTAGCCGGTCGGTTGGAAAGGGGGAGAAAGCCATCGAGGAAGTCAAGGCCGAATTTCCCAACAGTGCAAGCACTGTTGAATTGCTCCAGGTGGATCTCACGAGCGATGAGTCTATCGAAGCCGCTTTTCAGGCTGTGAGCTCCAAGCACGGTCACATCGATGCTCTGGTCAACAATGCAGGTACGGCTGTCCAGAATCCCTCTTCACAGAGCATGCCGAGATTAACAGCACTTGTGACACAGGTGCGCAGTTCGACAAATGGGCTGGCAATCCCAGCAGCAACACCGGCACGCTCCGGGAGACACTGAACTGGGCTTTTGACCTGAACGTCTCAGGCACACACGTCATGACGCACACTTTCGCACCTCTCTTGCTGAAGTCGACTCAAGTGCCGCGCCTCTTATTCATCACATCGGGCCTATCGAGCCTCGAGTCTGCAGCGGAGAGCTTCTTTCCGCCTTCGTTCCCCCAAAAGGTGCCAACCGGCTGGCCAAAGGAGAATTTCACCCTGCCCGTCGGCTATCGCTCCAGCAAGGCCGCACTCAACATGTTGATGCTGGGATGGAAGTACGCGCTCGAGGGCGATGGCGTGAAGACGTGGTGTCTCAGCCCCGGATTCCTGGCTACTAACCTTGGTGGAAATGCTGCGGTTCTGAAGAAGATGGGTGCGGGAGACCCGTCGCTCGGTGGAGTGTTTATCAAGAGCGTTGTTGATGGTGAGAGAGATGCGGACCATGGGAAGACCATCCGGAGCTCGGGGGTCCAGCCGTGGTAGACTGTGGGCTTTTGGAAGAGATTCAATTTCATGGCTGGCATTTGATTGGATTATTAGTTCGAGATCATTGGGTACCAACACCACTCATTTCATATAGGTATCTGCCGTGACTGATACAAAGTAGATTTGATAGCAACCTCGCTCTCCATTCCATAGCTTTTTCGACGTCGGTTTGACCGGTGCAGCCAATTTCTAGTCGCTGCTCAGCACTTTCTCTCACAAAGCATTCTGTCGCACGATGGCAAGAGGATTCCTTAGCTTTGTAAAGGCTACACCACCCTATATAGGTTGTCACACATTCATAGATACAATAATGCGCAGCAAATTCACCGAGGTGATTCATTGCGCTGACCGAGCTGCACATATCAAAGAATTAACATCCTGTGTTGAGCCAACAGACAAATCTGCGCTGCCGAAAGTGGTTGAGGACGACCCACACCGTACCCCGAGTCCACTGTTGGGATGGTCGGAGCCCAGCGGCGTAGCAACGAAGGAGCCAACTTCGCCGCATGAGTCAAGATGCGCCCCATAAGAAGCACCTTAACCGTAATTAGGTACCCACGAGCTGGCCCTCAGCGCATCCATATGTTCGCAAACACAATGACACAAGAGACATGAAAAATACAAATACACCTCATCCCCCCAATCCACCGAACAGGCACACCCAAGATATCGCCATTTTAAACTGCCGCCGTCACCATCACAACAACCCCCCCCAACCATTTAACAACCACAACTAAACCACACAACCATCGCCATGGGCCTCCTCCGCAAACTCTTCGGCCTCCCTCCCAAAGAGCCCAAACCCTCCTCCCCCCCCACAAAAACAAAAACAACTTTCATCACCCCTGACCCTTTCACCTCAGATACCCAATTCGCCTCTGTAAAGTCCCACATCCGCAACCTCGCGCAGCAAGACCCCACACGCTTCGAAGCCCTCATGCGCATGGCGGCCTTCCAGACGCCCCATTCCTGGCTCGAGGCGAACTTCCCTCCTGACCAATATCATATCATTGCGCCCGGTCCGTTCCCTTGCGACGTTCCGCTGTCTGGGCCAGGGCTGGAGGGGCTGCAGGGCGATGATACGCGGATGTATATTGTGAGGAGAGTAGGGGGGGAAGGGAAGGAGGGGATGGTGCTGATGAAGCTGGTGGTGTATATGGGTGTGCCGATGGGGGAGGACGGGGAGGCGAAGGTGTGGATTGGGACGGAGGCGATGAAATCGGCGGAAGAGGGGCTGTTGGGGTTGATGAGGAGGATGTATGAGGTTGGGCAGTTGCCGGGGGGGTGTCTTGCGGTGGTGGGGATGGGGATGGATATGACGGTTTATCAGTTTGAGTATGAGGGAGGGTTCTTTGATCCGCCGGAGGGGTTTAAGTTTGAGCAGAGGAGGGTTGATATGGGGGGGTTGCCGTGATAATAAGGGGGCACGGGTGTTAGCTCTGCTCGAAGACCGGAGCTACCTGGCTCAAGATTTTGGCTAGGTCCTTCATTAAAGTCTTACCACCAAGACTTCCGCCTCAGCAACTTAGGCTTTCACCCCCTGAATCTTGAATGCCCTCACAGGGTGATTGCACTTCTGGGGCAACAATTCCCTCTGATTCGAATAATGCATGTGGCTCCACGTGCCGCCCAGAATGAACGCCGCCACTTTCATCTAACCTTCCCGCCGATGATTTAGGTCCCACCATCCAACCTAATATTGTTGTAATGCGGCTAACCTGCGATTGCGGCAGTGAACCGTTGGATCTGACCCGCTCAATCCAATATTGAGGAGTACCGCTGACTATGACCGGGATACCTCCTTCGCTCTGCTGAAATGGCGTTGTTGCAATTCCCGCTGTCGCCCCCTGAACACCATTTTCCCTAGGGATAATGAGACTGACGATACTGGGGAGGGACCTCACTGTCTCGCTTCTCCGTTGTCGAGGCCCAACCCCCATCCACCCCTGCAACAACCCTCGGCATGGCTCCGAGCCCGACAAAATGGCCCAATCAAGTGCCGTTTGTCCGTTGGAGTCCGCCACAAAGACATCACCATCGTGGCGAACAACCCGCCTTAGCAGATCGATGTCTCCACTCGCTGCGGCGTACATCAGCAACGTCATACCGTCAACCCACCCTATCTCTTTCCCGCTGATTTTGATGGGCTCGAATTCCATTAAGTACGCTGCCAGGCCTTCCCGATCTCGATGAATTGCTCCCCCCCACCCGAGCCATTGGGGGGTCGCGACCGCACCAGGCTGAAGCACATCAGGCACGGGCGAAAGTATTGCTGCCTGATCTCGCTCTATCCTCATTATCTCCCGGTCAGCGGTGCTGAGCCGACCATGCACTGTTCGAGGCGGACACGCGTCCTCTTTTGGAGTGCCTCCAAAGCACCGCTTTGGCTCCGTAGATGTTTGACCTGAGCCTCCAGAATTGCGATTTGGTTAGTTGCATCTTGGATGCTCTGGCTTATAGCGTTGATCTCCGCGTCCCGGTGTTTTAGCTTGTTGCCGAGTTTGCGACTTTCCCATTCAAGCGTGGCGTGATCTCGTAGACAACGTACAAGGTCGCGACCCTGTCTGCGAAGCAAGAACTGTTGCGAGATCTCGGGCCAACCTGGCGGAAATCTTGGTAGACTGCTAGTAGTAGATAACGGATTATTTGACCAGCACACCACCCAAAGGTATTGTCTCGCGATCTCCTCTCGTCGGAGGGATACCCTCAATGAAACCGGTGGCGAGGCAAGATTGATCTCAGTAGTCGACGAACACGCCAGGCTTGTCCAGATCCCAGCTATTTCGGAAAGCGGTATCTTCTCATCATCAAGGAAGTAGAGGTATGCCTGAGGTATTGCAACTCCCGTGGCCGAGTCCTGGAAGAACTGGAGTCCCAAAATAAAATGGCCTGGCGTCTCCTTTTCGTTGCCGTCAGGATCAACGTGGCACGAGAACCTAGCCAGAAATAACTCGAAAGGTTTGCCCCCTGAGATCACTCTGGACGTCTTGATCATCGCCATCTCGCTTTCAAAACTTTTTGCCGGGTGTACCTCTTCAATTTCAGCGTTCCATGGGTATGGCTCCGGTAGGTATATCCAATGAGACTTGTCGTCCAGTTGGACTTCGTCACGCGACTTGTACTTGCGTATCAAAATATCTTGGCGAGCCGGAAATTGGGGGGGTTTTCTCATGCAGATCGCATTGAGGCCACGAGGTCGAATGAAGACTGGAGGGCCGTCGCCGCTGGTGGGTTCTGCGTGACATTCGACGAGAGGTATCGCCACAATACAGTCAGAATCCGATTGCGGGCCGCACGGCAAGTACCCATACAGAACACGACCTAGTGCATCTGGCTCGGAATCAGGAGGCCTGATGGAGATACCGATGCCCATCATTCCTCCGAACTTCTCTGAGGGCTGGATCATTATCGGCGCTGTCTGGGATTGCTGCTGAACAATATCTCCGCATCCCGCAAAGTCAGCGGGGGAGGTCGCAAGTACGCCCCCGGAAATGGCGGCGGCAATGTATTGTGTTTTATCGCGCTCCCGTCTTCCAAGAGACCAAGCCAAGATGGAGCCGTCGTGATTTTTCTTCATGGTGGCCTCCTGCAACCGCTCAAAGGCAGCTTCGAGGCCTTCTCCGTACAATGGCGGTATCATAACTTCGAAGATGCCGAGCAAGCAATAGGCCATGTCCTCAGGCTTGGTGGTAGTTCGCTTCGAGGCCCATGACATTCTCTGTGCGATACTGGACGTCTCCAATTTGAAGATGCCGGCGAGGATGTGATGCGGAATACCCGTCGCTTGTCCGACCAATCTCGACAAGCTCGACTTGGTGCCTAAAGGCGCCCATGACGAGTCAAAGAAGGTTATCCGGCGAGAAGCCAGGAGCTCCTGTAATGTCCAGCCCCGCGTGAACCACCTGCTGTCAGCGATGCTCTCCCTCGGCTGGCCAGGCTGTATGTCAGACAGGTATGTGTAGCATATGGTTGACTTTTGGTACCACCGGAACATGGAGTTGATCGCCTCGCCAAGTTCCACTGAGTTTGTCTTGTCAATGCAGCAGGTATCAATCCAGACATAGTCGATGCCCTCACGCTTGGCCTGGGCGCAGCAACCGTCCAGCTTTGCCAACTTCGTTGTCTGTCCGACGTCCTCCTGGCCGATCGCCTGCAAGTCTTGGAACGATAGCTCGTCCCCATCTTTGCCCCATGTATGCGACAAGATTGCGTATGGCTTGGTGGGGTCTTGCTGGAAGGTCTCGAGGCGCCGGGTGTGGACGTTGATCAGTCGCATTTTCGGGGCGGGTGGGGGCTCTCGAACCTAGCGCGATCATCAGCATCAGCTACCAGCCAGGGCGGAAGAACAACACAAATAGCAAATACGGACCCGCTGTGTGGCGCGCGCGCTGGGGGTGGTTTTGGCGGCCGACGGCAGATGTCGAAGAAGGAGGAAGACATCTTCCTAACGATGCCCTCCATGATGTCGAGACGGCTGCAAGGCTCTGGCTTTTTGTGGACGGGAGAGAAAGCCCTCGGGCAGCTGGCATGTCAGTGCAGCGGTTCTATCGGCGCCAAATGATTGGTGATGGTGCCTCAGGCACACCATTTCCGTCCCCAGCTGGCTTGGTGGATGACCGGGGTGTTCGCTGAACCGCACGGGGCTTCTTGGCACCAGTAACCAGGGGAGCGAAGCTGGCCCCTTGAAGAATCAACACTCAGTTAAGAACTTAAGAAAAAGACCATTTCATTTTATCTTCTTAGATTCGGCAAGCATTCGAAAGGCCTCTCTCCGGTATGAACAAAAGCCATGAGCGCAACGTAGGTATACTGCAAACGGAAGACAAGCGCGAGCTGAGACACCCGCACGAAAACGGCAATTCTACCTACAGTCCGCTGCCAACAACGAGATAAAATCGACTCTCCACCACTCTTAAAGCTTTCTCTCTCTCTCTCTCTTAACACAAACCAAGCAATCAATCCAAACAATCCAAGAAACCTCCATCATCACCACCATATCTCTCAACCTTTCCCTCCCCCTCCTCACCTCCCGCAGCCCTTTCTCCGGCTACACCACCACCGCCGAGTATGGCGGGCAGCCGTAGGGACGCCGGAGAACAATGTGCTGCGGAATTTGAGAGGGATAGGGGGTCTGGATATGCGGCGGTTTTGGAACGGGTTTGTTATTGAGAGGTATGGCCTGCGTGTTGGGTTGACGGAGGGGAATATGGAGGGGAGTGTGGTGAGTATTGGGTTTAGAGAGTCGGGGACGACGGCTGTGGCGAGGGACGAGTACACGGTTGGGACGCCGGCTACATCAGAGGTCAATCCGGAGTATGTGTCGGCGGTAATTAAGGATCCGACGTATGTGAATACCGAGAGGCGGATCTAGAGCGCATGGGTCACAGCGTTCGATGCGGTTGCTGGTCGATATGGATTTAGGGCTGAGTGAGAATTCCCTCTACTATGTCATGACTAGAGGCACTCTCAGTGAGATTCAAACTCAGTTATTTCTATTCTGAGTGTCATTTTGTCTCAGCCCCTGAATTTTCTTCCGTATGAAAACAACCCCCCAACAGCGTACCCTTATCCCCGAAAACCCCCAGAATTGTCACAAGAACATCACGGCACTCAAACCGGATCCGTTGAGATCTTATCCACCCCCTCCGGCATCTCCTCCTGCTTCCTCACACACGCCTCCAAAAATATGTCCGGCAGCCGCCCATGCTTCTCCCCCATCTCCGTCCCCGCCATCAACTCCTTCGTCCTCTCACGATAAACCCTCCCAAACGCCCTCCACATCTCCTCCTCAACAACCCCTTCCCCCTCGGCATCCCTCCTCGGCCTCGGATAATAAGGATCATTCCCAAAAAACCCATGCACCAACTGCTCCACCAGCACCTCCCCCAATCCCTCCCTAAGCACCACCTCCCCATCCCATGCCGTACACAGATTAAAGTCCAACACCCACATCTCAGCCCCTACCA
>Ga0247760_1000978_pt1 | contig 28871 bp, 32 predicted proteins | sample UWRJL171409R4_FD_179936 | JGI IMG/M metagenome (GOLD analysis project Ga0247760, IMG submission 179936) | Plant litter microbial communities from Arlington Agricultural Research Station in Wisconsin, United States - UWRJ-L171-409R-4 | ecosystem: Environmental > Terrestrial > Plant litter >... | reverse complement strand
CGCCCGGCGCATGCTCATCGAAGCAACCCCCCTCGTCGTCACCATCGAAGACCACTACGCCTCGGACCCCACCGCAACATTCATTAACGGCCTGCCCGACCTCTGGCAAACCCCCACCATCGACCTCGACGCCGGCGCCGAAGTCCACGTCCTGCACGACGCCCCTGCCAACCCGGACCTGCGCATCATCACAACCGTCGCTGAGGTGTTCTACCGAATTGTCGGGCTAAAGTCCGCGAATATCACGTCTGGTGACCCCCTGTCGCTGAAGGGGAAGCGCATCGGGGTGGTCAAGAACTCTACCTCGGAGTATTTCGCGTATCGCTACCTGAAAGATGTCGCGGGGCTCAAGGAGGATGAATATACCTTCGTCGGGGCGCCTGCGGGGTCAGGCCTTTGTCTCGTCGAGCCCTGCGGGAACGGGACGTTCCCTTATATGCTGAAGCACGGGGAGATTGATGCAGTCACGGCGTATGAGCCCACGACGGAGATTGCGATTCGGACGATTGGCAAGGAAAATGCAGCTGTGTTTCGGAATGATAGTTTGTATCGGGAATTGTCTGTGATGTACACCACGAAGGCGAAGCTGGATGATCCGATTAAGAGGAAGGAGATTGTCAAGTTTTTGAGAGCGCTGAATAAAGTGCAGAAGGTGTTTGCGCAGGAGCCGGAGAAGATTTGGGGGCGGGTCGCGAATATTACGGGGTCGGGCGTCAAGGAGGAGACGTTGAAGGCGATTTGGCCGATGACGAGGTGGACGGGGGGGCTGCCGGGGGATATGGCAGATTTGTTGGTCAGTCAGGATGAGTGGATTGTGAGGGATAAGACGTTGCAGCCGAACCGGGGGGTCATGGGAAGGAAGAGGGTGGAGAGTCATATTGATGACGGGCCTTGGAGGGAATCGCTGAGGGAGGAGTAGGGGTAGGAGCATGAGGGAATTGAGGGAGTGGATGTAGATGTCTCTGGGGCGGTTGTACCCTGTTGTTATCTTCGATTGAATTGATTGACGCTAGCACCTGGGCAGGTAGAAACACACCGTAATCGGTGACATTGCAGGTCGCTAGAGAAAACTCGGGGCCAGAATCATCTCAGAAATACAACACCCCCTGTCGCGGAGCCCTCGCAACATCGGGAGGAGCAAACCTCAACGCAGGCACCATCAGCTCATTCTCCACCTCTCCGTACCTGATCTTCTTCGATCCAATATCCCTCATCAGCTCTTTCGCCGCCAAGTCTGACGCCGACCCCGCAGACAACTCAGGGGCCGTAAACGCGCGTGCAATCTCGAGAGGTGAGAGCGAGACTCGTCGACCCAGCCGCCACCACCGCCACATGAGAAGCAGCACCGTAAGGGCGGAGAAGACAGTGGGCAGTAAGGCCAGGCTGAGAAATTTGAAGTCGGAGAGGTACACCAGCTCGGTAGACTCTCTTTGAAAGCGAAGGCTTTGTGTCGGGATGCCGGTAAGATTCACCTCGAACGCCATGCGGAAGGCAATGCTTCGCACTGTTTCTAGGATCTCGTCCGTCGGATCGAGCTATTGCATTGTACATGGTGAATGGTCCGATTCCGAGCCCCCTCTTCGGTATTGCATGGCTGTCGTCCCTTTGGACACCAATTTCAGACCAAGGACGGGATCCATGTTGAGAGTCACCTTTGAAGTGAACATATCTGCCAAGGCCAGTCCCAGACCACCGTGCGCACTGAGGAAGCCGTCCTGGTCCATGGAGAAGTTATAGTAGGCCACGAACTTGTCGTCTTTGTAGGTGTATCGGGGATCCAACGTGATACTAGTCCCGTTGGCGATGGTAACACGGTGTTCGAGAGTTGCCGGAACCAGGGAGCATTTGCGAACGGCCAAATCCCCGCTACAGTCGCGATGGGAACCTAGACCACGACCGCTCTTGAACAACGTTTTAAGACCCACGATGGACTTCCCGCCATTCTCAAAGCCTACCGCCCCATAGTAGCTGATATTAGTCCCGAACACAACTTCCTCGTCGTCAAGACCATAGTCGACTGTATTCGAGATGGTCTCGTTGAAAGTAGTTGAGGATTTGACGCACGACATCTGGTAGCCCGCTGCACGAATGAGTCCGCTGCACGTCCCAGATCGACATAGCGAAACGTCACCGGCTTGAATTGAAATTGGGGCCGAGGCGAGATGGTTTTGTAAAACGTCCGCAAATGATGCGCTGACGAAGCTGGGGTATCGTGTCCTGCCGGGTGCGACCATGCCGGTTCCACGATCCCCTGTGACGTCCTGAGCGGCAGTGACGGAAACATCAACTTCGGCCACGATGGTGCGGCTCGAGGCGGTGGAAGCGCGTGGCACCAGTGGCGAGCTGGCTGGGACGAGCGCCAACATAATAGCAGCGAGTGCAACGGGGCTGAATCCTCGACCAACCGATACAGCCGACCACAGACTCGTGCTGTGTACCCAGACGTTGTGCAAATCTTTGATGCGCGTGTTTTCCTTCATGGTAACCACCCACCACGAGATCTCAACGCCGCGCGAGAAGGTGTAGCGCAGGAAGATGTTGGCGAGGGCAGACACTATGGCCAAGTACACGGCTGGCGACAACGCCCACCTTTCGATGGGGTCCATGTCGGATTTCGTAATGATAAATATCATGGAAAAGGTGCATCCCGCGACACCTAGGATGGCTAGAAGCCCGTCCCATGGAAGACGTCCAAGGAAGGATGCTTGCCATCCACGTGGTGCCGGTGTGTGCGGTGCGTCATGACGTCGAATGCCAAGTAAGTCCGTTGTTACATTCGTTGCATCTTCTTCGAGTGGCTCACTCGATATTTTAGTTGACGTTTCTGGCAGTGTGCTGCGGTGAAATGCGCAGAGGGTAAACGGTGGCGAAATGTTGCTCAGATGAGATGTTGAGTGAGCAGACAGCTGCGGCGAAATTTCTGTTGGCAAGGAGGAAGTGACGCTGATATGTGTGCGCTTCTTACCAGATGGGAAAGGATGAGAGGGACTTGTCCGGAACAGCGCGATAGCAAATTTCCTACCCGCACAAGATGGCCTAAGTTAGAAAGAAATAAGAAACGCGGCGCATCTAGTTGTGCTTCTCGCAGGTCGGATTATCCTTGGCGGTGAGGCTCCAATTGGACTGTCGTGACGATGGGTGCCGTCGTCGAATAGACTTGCATGCAGGGCCGGAAAACTTATTACTGCCTTGAGCCTTGCTAGTGGATCTATTATTAGAGACTTACTATTATTCTCGGAAAAGAGAGTGGCATCATTACCTACTTGGCGCAGCTTTTAGCCCAGACGTTGTAAAAGTCTCAGGCTTGCCGGGATTAGTTGAACTAGAAAGTACCTGGATAACACGAAAACCCGCAAGATTGGAATCTAACAGTATTTATCCCTCATCCCTTAAGCCGTGCCATCCGTTAGCCTGGAATATAACCGGGAGTTCTAACACTGAGCACCTCAATTCCTTTCTCGGCGGCGAGATTGCAGACCGAAACTCCGTTGGGTATTACAGGAATTAAAGATCCTGCCTGTCACACTAGCGTTGTCCGGAACTTCCTACCAACTGCCTTTTCCGACATCCTTTTCCCTTTCCGTCGTTAAACTTGCTCCTCATGGAGCATCACGACGTGGAGGTGGGCCGGACGCTACCAGCCTCCCGCTTATCTATGCTTATAACACATATATATATGGCGCACCGATTGAAAGGTCCTTCGATTCGCAACATACAGTAAGTTAGGTGGTTTCTAAAACTGTCGAACTGCAGCGGCAGTTCTTGGCGCTCAGGCGCGCAGGCCTTACCGCTCCAGGCTAGGCTGGAGCACAGGAGCCTTTAGTCATGTGCTCTCCTCACACACAGGGAGCGTTCTTTTATATTTAGTCTAGGAGCTTCGCTCCCCCCCTTTCTACCTAATCAAGTCACTTTGCAACTGCACTTCCGCTGCTCCCATGAGCTCCGTACCCTCAGTGAAACGTTCCACAAGAACCCAGTATTACACCCTATCGACCGCAACGCGAGGAATGTCTGTTTCAGGAGAGGCTAACAGGGCTTACCGTAGTAGTCAATGGGGTGAGCGATTATAATTAAGAAGCTAGGTCGCAGTACATTGTGAATTGACGCCATTACATAGTGTCTTTGATCCGCTGTAACCAAGGCTCTGGGCACTCTCTTGACATAGAACCCATTGTAAATTTTGTCGAGCAACTTGGAATTGTCGAACCCCTTGACCTACGTACTTTATCTTTCCTTCCTCGAATCAGACAACAAAGTTCCAGAATGTTCCATCTTTCAGTAGCTAATGCAGTCCGTTTTGCTCAGAGTCCCCACATCCTCCAGCAATATACATAAACTTATGATTGTGTCCAATTCGATATCCTTCAACTTGAATTTAACTATATGATGTTTTTGAGATCGTATCAGCTTCGGCAATAGACGTAGGATATCCACTCGTCGTACTACTTCTGTCAAAGGCTTGGATGTACTGTGCTGCTTGGAACCTCTGCTCCAACCAGTAGCAGTGATTGCAGATGCAACGCCTTTCCCCCTTGAATCAAAGGCCTGTGGAACGGCCTGGCAAGAATCGAAAAGCAGAAGGGCGTCTGCATCCATTTCGACAAAAAGATGGAAAAGGCAGATATGTTGAACGCTGCTCCATTTTGTCTTTTTCTTCAACCGAATTAGTTAACAATGGCGACTGCGCAGGGAGGAGGAAGCGCATACGATACCCAGGTGGGCTGAGATTGTTGGTCTTGAGTCGCGTGGCCGCCATAGTAAAGGATAAACAGGTTCCCCTCAACATCGTACGTCGCAAACAATGACTTCATCCGATCAACAAGTTCCGTGTATCCTCTTCTCCGAGAGGGAATTGCAAAAGTCTCAACATCGTAGTTGTAGGTGTCGCTTAACATTAGCTTCAAGCTTGAAATTTCCTTGAGGACCCCCAAATCATCTTCACCCCAGTGGGTCAGCAGCGCGATTACTTTCGTATACGGAACATGTCGTGTGTCCCACTTTGACTGGCATACGAGAGCCAGCTTATCGACGAAAGCCTGTAGTTTGGGGAAGTGATAAGCGGTCTTCTCCAGCTCGACGCATTTTTCATGCAGCGTGATAAACTCGGGAGGCTGTGGAGCAATTGGGCGGTCATTTTCGTCGAATCCATCGGTCCTCGACCGCTTATTAGGCCGTTGATCGGGCGGTCGTGGGGACCTTCCTTTGTCGGAGCCGGGCGAAAATGGCGGTGTACCTTCCTTCAAACCCCCTTTCCGCTCCCCTTTTCGCTCAATATCAATCGGCTCGAGTTGAGAAGCCCTAACTATCGCTTGCCATGAGCATCCGGCCATATTTTGCTCTTTGCATCTCTGAGACCGATTGTCTGCGAAAACTCGGCCGTGGAGGGGGCATGCTCGGGAAAAGAGAGAAGAACACAGGTGTTCGGACTCTCCTCAAGCCGGTGACCGTTTTGGGACACCGTCGCCAAGTCCGATGCTCAATCAGATCGACGATAAGTTAGTACCGCGGCTATGCAGGCTCACAATAGTACTTGTAGGTACCTAGCTAACACCCCATTTCCAACACGTTGCGCCACCACGTGAACGTGATTTGCAAGACAGAAACATGATGATAGCAGCTGTGTGATGTGGTAGGAAGATGAGCTATCGTGGGTATTTAGTTTTGTTGCGTGTATTTGAGCCGCTCTTCATCGCTGAGTAAAAAAAGTCAACCCGGGTGTCCTCGCCGTCATTCTCCTTCTTTGCAGCCAACCAAGTGCTGAACTCGCTGCGTTTCTTGGTTGGAATAGGCGCCCAACTCAGTCGTGTCGAACTTGATCGATGTGGAGAAAGACCAAAAATCATCCTAGGAACAGGCCGCGTGGCGCGTTTTGACAGACAAGTTTCCGTTGTTCGAGAGACCCCTTTGGATCTGCGCCTTCGAATGAGCTGTCACAAGGGAGGAAAAGTGAAACTTGAGAGGCTGATACAGCGGGCCTGACAAAGAACATATTTCCTGGCGGGGAAAGGAGGAAGCGTATAATGACCTGCATACGGTATGACATGCAAACCCTAAAGATGAAGGTTTAAACAAACGTTAGATGTGGCGTTGAAACCCAAAGTCTTTCTAGTTTACGGTTAGACATAACTGACCTGCGGTGGGGCAAATGGGAAAAAGAGCAAGACGAAATGGGCTGGAGACAAGGTGCACGAGCCAGGGATCAAAACATAAGTACAAGACCTATCTTGCCTTCAACTGTGGCCCTTCTCGACTGTCATCCGTTCGTATCAAGCTTTTCCCACTCAATTCAAGTCTCCGCTCAAAAACCCGTCACTATCACAATTCAGAACCCTTGACACTTTAACTCCTTTTCGCAACCTCACAGCACACAAACCTCAAGTCTCCCTGACCATGTGTTGGTACCAATTTGAACATTTTCAGAACTGCACAGCCAATCCGGCCCACAGGTTTATCAAGGAGGGCATGTGTCCTGCGGCAAAGCGAACTGGTCGTTTCTGTTTCACCATGACCGAGATGCTGCCAGGGCAGGTCGTTGCAATCCAAATCCCTTGTCTAGAATGCACAAACATCAGAATCGGCCCAGCACCCCGTCTTCCAGGACAGTAATCTAGGTAAACACCCACTCCAGGGGCTGATTCTGCCTGCATAGCTAATATTTGTCAGTCTGCCCACAGCGTTCGCGACTATCCCGTATTTAGAGATGTCGGCAATTGGAAGAGGTATGGAGAAGGTCGAATAAGTGAAGAGTGAGCCTGACAACGGCGTTGGAGACGAGGGCAAAGTCTCAGCTTAGAACAGACCAAATTTGGAGAGATTATGCGGGGGTGGCATGACCTCCATTCATTCGCTCGAATGATCTGCAGGCAGTGAATGATAAGAGCCTAAATAAATAGGAATGCGAAATGAAGCCGGAGGTAAATGTCAAGTGAAGCAAAAATGCAAGATCACGATCCACCCAGGGGTCGAACCTGGAACCTCCTGATTCGTAGTCAGACGCTCTGCCATTGAGCCAGCGGACCTTGATATCTTTTGCTGCCGGAAATACGAGTCATGATGCCAACGGGCCGCCCCTTGGTGGAACCCTGCGCCACAATAAATGTCGAAACAGGCACATGTGACTCTATTCGTAAGCGTGGAACGTTGGATAGAGCAGAAGGGTTGTTGCAGATACGTTCTTAGTTGACGAGATGCAGATTCTTGAGGAATATCACGGTGTGCTATGTCGAGTCGCGTTGGATGTTCGAGGGTCATTAACTTTGCCAGCGTATATTTGCTTCAGTCCAGGCTATGTTGTCGCGAAATACCTCATGAGAGTAATTCTTGCCTGACCCGACTGCGCTTTGCTTCTGGGGCGCCTGTCTTTCTGGATTGGCGGAGAAGTTTTGCTGTCCGTCCTCAGCCAGGGGTCATCCCTCTCAGATCGCTCTGAATCGGATCTAGGAGTCTCTTTTCTGCGCTTGGATCGTCCTGAACGGCCGCCACTTCGAGCAGTATTGTTTGTGTTACGTGGATGCTTTGGGGTTTGGGGTGAATCCGGGGAGACCCGTTGCTCCTCGTGACCGGGCTGCTGCTCCCGTAGAAGGTCATCAATAGTCTGGTGGTATCGTGGGCGTTGCTCCCCGGTAAGTTGGTCGATGCCGACGCCAAGACTTTCTTGGTCTTTGGCACGCTGTGAGAAGCGCGCTTCTGCTGCACTTTGTTCTTCCCTCATTGATGCAGCTGCACTGTCTTCTTTGTCTCTCTCAGCTTCCTCAAGGCCTAACTGTAGTTCAGCCAATTCTCGTGCAGCTCGGTCCCTGTCGTGGTTGATCTCCTCGAGTAGCAGCTTGCCTACCGCTGTCTCGTTTAGAGTCTTCCCCTCAACACCGAGTTCGCGCTGGATTGTGAGAATGATTGGCTCAGCTCCTGTCCCCCTTGCTGTCAGGTTTTGTACGATATCCAGGGCTGATTTCTCGTCGCCGCGGTGCATCTCCACTGAGGAACTTCCATGGACCATATCCGCCCAGAATGTGGTTTGCAGTTCTTCCAACCGTTGTCTCTGAGTGGCCCTCGCTTCTTCATCGTCCGACCACATTGTGGTCGCCAGCGCTACATTTCCAAAGTTCTGCTCACCGCAGAGGCTCTTGAACAGACGGAGATTCTTGGCTGCGGAGCCGGACATTCGGGGGTCAGAAATTCGGTGCAAGTAAATGAGCCCCGCCAGTCGGACATTTTTGTAGTGCAATGTCGTGAGGAAGAAGGATATTTCTTTCAGAATCTCCGCGTCCGACCGTGATGTGTCGTCGAATCCCGGTGTGTCGACGAGAAACACGCTCTGGCCGTTGATCTGATCCCTAAGCCGGTAAGGTCGAATGCTGATGGTGTCTGCGAATTCAGTGAGTTTTCCAACATTGAGTCGTCGGGAAGAAAGCCGACATACGTGAGTGCAGATGATGGGAGACCTCCACAGGCTCATCGGCAAGGAGAGAAATGAACGAGCTCTTCCCTGACCCCGTTGCACCCATGACGGCGACGACGGCCATCTCAGTTCTAGAGGCGGGTCAGGCTCGCTGTCCGATATCGCTGCAAGGGTGTGACTGTAACTTACAGCGGAAAACCATCAAGTGATTCCATTTTTGTGTTCCGAGCTCAGCGCCCTGGGTGAGGGGTTTGCGGGATTGCTTTGTCAAGGGTCGTCGTCGAGCAGGAGGCTGAGATTATTAGACAATAAAGATCGCGGGCATCGGGCGTGCGCCTGTCGGGAAAGAAAGCCACGGATGCATTTGGCACCAAGTTTGTCTCAAAAGTGGATTGTCGAGGTCCGGACTCGTTGGTGGTGGGAAAGAACTGGTCGCCTCAGCTGGCCCCACAGCGGGAGCCTCGAGCGGTTTGTTTGGCTGAGGAAGGAGCATGCATTCTGCGAGCCGAGACACGATGTCCGGTTTGGAAGGCGAATTCCACTGGAGGTGCAGAACCTGAAAAGTCGCTGCATGTGATGACCCCCGCGGCCGGCTCTGATTCATCAAAAAGCGGCCAGCGTCCGCCATTCACCTGTCGAGTTGCAGCTCGGCCATTAGCGCTGGGCTGCATTGGTGAAATCGCCAGCACCTCCCGCATGCGCCCCAGGCAGCGGCCTCACTGGCAGCCTCACCCACTGAGCACGCGGGTCCCGTTCAGGGGAGTGTTTTCGCCCCGCCAGTCCGCCTTCCAGGAGTGCCAGGTTCCAGGTTTGCCTCTCGTCATCAACGTTGACCCCAACCCCGCTCCTAGACTGGACCACCATGCCGACCGACAGCTTTCGTCCCGAATTGCTGGGTTACCATCCTGGAATTGATCATGTCGTCGTCAATACAGGATTATTTCGATGCCGCTGAGAGCTGGGAGAGGCCGCGCGCCGTTAGCACCAACTGGACTCCGCGACACCCGCCCACCGCATCGCGTACCGCAGCGCGCATCGCCCGCCACGCCTCCAACCCTGGCCCCCAACAGCAGCGACCCCCAGCAACCTCATCGCAGGAGATGCGAGAAACACGGGAAAGACGGGACCAAGCGACCTCTGCGCCGACTTCACGAGGAACGCCACGCCCCGCGCCGTCCTCCCACGCTGCTCGGGGCCCCAGGCGCTCCACCCAAACAATACAAGATCCAGCTCCTCAGTCGTCCCGAGAAATACCGGCCCCATCTCGCTCCTCCCGGGACGCTTTCTTCTCATCGCGGATTGATCGCGAAGATGACCCGCCGCCACCGCCGTATGAACCGCTTCCCCCGCAACCAGGTTTCACCGGGAGACGAAATGCGTCGAATGGGGACTCAATGGCGCTTGTAGAGATAGCAACTGGACTTGAGGTTGTTCAGCCACAGCCGATATCCGGGTACGTATGCCCTCGGGAGGAAGTCCCCAACCCCTGCGGGGGTCACGGCCAGATTCCCGATTGCTGATCTCATCTTACTTTAGCGTGCAGGACATTCGAGGCGACGACGCCGTGATTGCCGTGATGGGCATGACGGGATCGGGAAAGAGCACGTTCATATCGCACTTCTGCGGGACAGCTCGGGCAGGCCACGGTCTTCGATCCGGTAAATTCATCCTTCTCATTTTTCCATCCGTGCTCTTCGTCCCTCCCGAGGTCTAACAAGTACTGCCGCGCCTGCCCAGCGACTGCTGAAGTGGAGGCACACCTGGCAACCTACCGGATTCGTGACCGACGGGTCATTTTCGTAGATACCCCTGGGTTCGACGACACACTCCGAACAGATACCGAGGTTCTGCGCGACATTGTCAACTGGCTGAACGTGACATACGCGCAAAATATCAAGTTGACGGGAATAATTTATCTGCATGGAATCAACGTACCACGCGTCACTGGGTCTGCGCACACAAATATGCGTCTCTTTCGCGAGCTCTGTGGCGACGAGTCTATGGCCTCGGTAGTTTTGGCCACAACCCACTGGAGTCGCTCCGCCGCCGAACGCGCCTCTCAGGAGTCACGCCACGAGCAACTGGTAGCTGACGATGCATTTTGGCGGCGCATGGAGCGAAACGGGGCCCGAGTCTTCAAGCACGACCAAGGCGAGACGACCGCACGCGCCATTGTACAGTACCTGCTGGACAGGGTTCGCGAAGGCGGCGGCGGTGGTGGGATGAATCTGCGGGTTCAGCGCGAGATGGCGGAAGGCAGGACGTTAGACCAAACAGCTGTCGGCATAGCGCTCGAGCGGAGGATAGAGGAGATGCGCCTTGCGTACGAGCGCGAGCTCGGCAATCTTAAGAGGGAATTGGACGAGGCTCGGCAGCAGACGGCGCAGAATCAGCAGAGGATTGAGGAGATCAACGAGGATCGCCTGAGGTTGGAGGGCCGACTAAACGAAGAGAAAGCAGCCCGGAGACAGCTGAGAAAGAATCTCAAGGAACTCCAGCGGGAGAGAAGCGAGGAGCAACGAAGGAAGCATAGAGATCGCCAGCCGACACCTCGAAAGCGCAGCCAAGGACAGAAGGAATGCATAGTTATGTGAGAAGTTGCAACCCCTTGACAGGAATATCCCATCGATACTCAGCACATTGCTTCATTGTTGGCCCTGAGTCGACATGAAACTAGTCACACCCAGATTCCACAGGACAATGAGAACCTGGTATTCGCGAGGAGCGAGAAACATCGCCAGCGACAGAATATGACCTGCTCCTTTTCACTATCACTCAAGGCACTGTGAGCTACGCAGCACAAAGTTAAACCCTCGGGAGGAAAGCAACAAGAGCGGAAAGCCAGTGTTTGCGACCGCTAACGAGGCATCCACTTTTTGGGGATTTTCGGGGACGCCGTATTCTTTGCGACCTAGCTTGAACTATATGGCCATGGAAGACTCCGAGTCTGTGTTGCAAACAACAGGTACTACGGAGGCCCAGGTCAAAACCAAGTCCCCTCCGCCAGTGCGAAATATACCTTCTCACTATCCAGGCCACCCATGGTTTTAGTCATGGCAGGCTATCTCGCATTCTTGAAAGACCCTTCAGTGCTGTCAAAGCCTGTCATGTGGCATGTCTGGCCTTGCTGCTCCGAACAGACCGGAGTCCCTTTGTTTTGGCCCGGGCCCATGCATTCACTTCACACACAGGTATCCATATATTGGCAAACCTTGATGGCATACTCGTCAACTCTACTCTGTTGGGAAATCTCAAGCAACTTTTATGCTTCGAGTTATTCTTCGAGCTGTGGAACCCCCCTCCCCCAATCCTTCCGCACTTTCGTTGCTTGCCAGTCTTACATACCAAAGCACCCGACCTTCCTTCAACCCCAAAACACCAATCGCAAACACACCACTATCCTCAGCTCGCCATGAGTACCAATACTCTACTCGAAGGCCACACCTCCTTGCCTGAGCGAACCCTGTACGCACATTGGCGGACGCTACGACGCAGCCGCAGGATGGCGATCCGTTGCCGTTGATGGATTCTATGGTCGGATGCGCCCTGCACAACTTGAAAAAGATCTAGCTATGCGGTCTCCCTGAAGAGATTCTCCTTTTAATCATCCTGTCGTTGAACCCGATGGATATACAGTGTCTCCGGAGAAATTCCAAGCTTTTTCTCCGTCTCTTCTGCTCCAGGGAGTTCGGTCACTTCCATGGCAAATACACACCCGTACTTCACGTGTGGGAAGTACCTGTCAGAGAATTTGGACTCGCACAAGGAATGGAGCGCTACGCTGGTGAGTCTCTTCGGCCGTCAGCGGTTCCAAGAGGTTGCGTCGTCTAACACGCCCTCGCCATCCGTGGTTCGCGCGCTCGTGGAGACAGACAATCCACAAAGCATAGAGATCGTCAACCGGGGCACCTGGACGGTCGGCGAGCAGCAATCTTATAGATTTTACGTATAAGTGATGTTCTGGTGAGATTTTCGTTCATTTCTGACGCGGGCCGTGGAACCTTAAAAACTCAAACCTACTGCGAACTACCGGAGACTACCGCGGTAGGCTCCGCAGGTGACTCTGTAAGCCGTCTTTTGTTAAGGAGGATGGAGTTGTACATTGAGGGTCTTTCGCAGGCTAGGTTTCGCAGATCAAGACGGTAGTTACAGATATCTCATACACGTTTAATCCCTCGAATTATCACACAACTTCCGGAACCTCGTAGGTATTTGCCACTGAGCTTCGACTTAAGAGATTGCATCTGCTTCAGTACACTTATTCCCCATGGACCCTGTAGGTTCGCGCAGATCAGGCACCGGAAAGCTCCGGTAGAGTATAGAATGCCCAGACCGCCGCCGGCACCCACGTCCTCACGCCATCCTCCGCAGGAGCGGGTGCATCGGCCGCCGACTGGATATGACCGCCGTCATGCGCCGCCCACCGGACCGGATATCCCGATTTGCAGCCGGTAGCGGTCGTCATAATGTGCGTTCTGCTGCCGGACCTGGGTTCGGAAGCGCCGGTCATGGACGCGCAGCCGTTATTCTTGATGAAGCGGTCACGCATGGCGCGGCCGCCGGCGATGTTTAAGGTGCCGTCGCCGATGCCGTGAATTCCAAAGTAGGCGATGGGGTCGTTACCACCGCTGCAGCCGGACAGTTGGCCGCCGGCGATGACGGTGACGGCGCGGAAGTCCTTGGCACGCGCGCAAGCAATGGCGTATGTCATGGCGGCGCCGTACGAAAAGCCCATGGAGAAGCGCTGTGCCTGGTTGACGCAGAGGCCGGCATCGATGTACTTGTTTATGGCGTCAATGAACTGTATGTCCTCGCCTCCCGAGTTGGCCCAGCCGTTTCCCAATCCCTGCGGCGCTACGAGGATAGCAGTCTCGTTGGCCATCTTCTGCATACCAAAATAAGCCCACGGCTCGCCGGCAGTGCCGCCACCCGCGACCTGGTCCATGGTCCCCCCCACCCAGTGGAGGCCGAAGATGACCTTGTATCCCTTACTGCTCTGGTAGTTACGGGGCACCCGGATTGTAAACCGACGTTGCTTGCCGTTGACAGTGAGGGACTTGACGCCTGACGTGATGGTCGGGGCCGAACCGCATCCCGAGCTAAGGCCGGCACGCCTTGTGTGCGGAAGCGCGGTACCAAGGGCGCTGGCCACACACATGAGCCCGAGGAGAAAAGATCCAGCGAGACGCATGTTTGCGAATCTCAAGATAGTCCTGCAGAAAAAAGCAAAGAGACGCAGAAACGTAATTGGGAAGCGTCCTGGGAGACGACTTGGGATTGAAGACCTGGGTGCATATATGGCCTCAGTGGCATGCTCGTGGAAAACATGTGGGTGGAGGCAGCATGTGGGCGAGCCAACTGGTGCTGTTGTTGGACTCCGGCGCGGCTCCGGTGAGGCTCCGGCGGGGCGTGTTCCCTATGCTAACATTTTCGGCTGTTGATGCGTATTAAAATCTCCCTTCAACTTCCACCAATACAGACAGAGCCATTGATAACAAAGTGCTTCAACGCTCTACTTTGGGGAACATGATGACGGCGCTGCCTCCTCCGAGATCTAACCCTAAACTTCCTTACTTCTTCACTTTACTCCCAAACCGTCTTTTCGAAGGCCGGAAGCAATATACAGCAAGGTATAGAACTAAGTCCCTACTAAGCTCATTGGGCATTATTTTTTCCTGGTTGTCAAGGAAGGACGGTATCTTCGTCAAATTTTTTTCTTCATACTCTTTCCGGCTAATGTAGGGGTTGTCTCTCAATCACTCCGATGGCGAAGATTTTCCGGCAGGGAAGATTCCTAAACTGATTTTACCCCTCCAAACCGGTTTTGAAGGGCCATCATTTCTACATCAATAAGACCTTCTAGTTGGCTTCCGCTCTGAACCAGCCTGGATGATATCACTAGAAAGTGCCACGCTGATGTCTAAGCCGACGAAGATGGAGAAATGTGAATTATAACAAGGTTCGCTGTCGTCTGGTCCCGCCATGGTACTAGTGACAACAGAGTTCACTGCCTAGAAAATTTGCAGCAAGCGGAAGGAGGTCGCGGAAGATCAGCACAGGGGAGAAACAGTACCGAAACGCTTACCTAGATGGATGCTGGAAACACGCCTTGTTAAACTGGACCAAGCCTCATTCCATGGAGAGGAAGACGTGATGGAAAACTCGTGGCGGCCCCGGGGGCGAATTTTAATTCAGCGGAAAATTTATTTCCGGTGCTGCGCAGCGGAGTTCATGCACCAGTGAACGGACAGTATCGGCCCTAACTCGTGTCCCTCCCGCCGCGGCGACAAGCTTGACGACAGACGAACTAAAAGTGTTGTAGTAATTTGAATGGATTCCACCCAGAGAGGAAAGTGGAAAATCCCATCCTTTTTCAATTGAGCCTAATAGACTCAACTCTACCGGAGAGCACACAGGAACAAGTTCAGTCATCATCGTCCTCATAGTCCCAACTGGGTCCTTCTCTTCCTCGATGAGCTTTCCGATGTACTTGTTATCCCGCCGCAGAGTTTCGTAAACGTGAGGTCTGATAGGGATGGGGAATCTTCTGCATTCGGTGTTTCTATCGAAAGGAAACTTTAGACAGCCATAATGGTTGCACCCGTATTGAATCGTGTCATTACCATAGAGATAGCCATAACGATAAGCGGCATCTCGACGACCATACCGACCGTCTTGACAATCGCACCTCCGCCCACCATGCCTCCGTCCGGGGACGGAAATTCAGGGGTTACTCGACAGCGGGTACTTCTCGGCTTCAGCCGCACGCAGTACTTCGCCTTCACCCATCTACCCACCCTTATTGCCGCCTGCCTCGCCATCCCTTTCGGCTTCATCAGTGCAAATGCTAGGCTCATGCAGCCCTTCCACGCCCTCGCCACCCGTGAAGGTGGTGGGCCTGGTCCGGACACGCTCACCATCAGCTTTGGGGGCTACCACGCTGTGACGACCCCCTTCGGTCTAAGCCTTCTCACACGGTGAGCCCGTACCGCTGCTGGCTAGCCTCGTGGCCTGGCTTTCGACTCTGTTCGCGCCGCTGGCTGCCGAGGCTATCGGCTTCAAGGTGCACGGCGCGTACATGCATCTCGACATTGTAGGCTGCGGCATAGCCCCCGGCATCTCGCCAGGCCCCTCGGGCTACCTTAGCCTTAGTGACTGCTTTGTAGATCTTCATGATGGCTGAGAGACCGTCTAACCAGATTTAGGATCGCTGGAGCTTAGCGGCTTCTACTCAAGACCAGCTGAACTTCGGCACAGCTTGGACTCAATGGCTAGAGCCCAATCTATAGCTCCCTGCCGCCCAAATCGCTCACTCCCAGCGACCTCACGGACTGTCCCTTCAAAGAACACTCTCTTCAGCTCTCCGTTGGGCGAGCCCTCGACGGAGAAGCCGGTTATGCTTACGTCTAGCAGGTCTCGCAAGCTCCGACCGCCCGATGACTTCTTAACGAAAGAGATAATGTTGCTCATATGGAAGAGCTTAGGGTCTGGAAGGAGAAGGATATTCATCAAAACCTCAGCCGCGACATCGTGCCCGCCAGGTGCCGACGGGCTGGAAACTGCGCCGGGCAGATAACCGAGATAGAAGCCAAACGAGTCGTTATCGTCCAGCTGGATGCGCTCCTGGATTGCGCAGAAGCGGGCGTAGTGTGGACTAGCAGGGTTGAGATACTGTACGAGCAGGCGCTGCACTTCGTCGCCGCCGAACGAGCCTAGCGCAGCTCCCAGCGTCAGGCAGTACGCCTCGCGGTCGTGCTCCCAACTTGCGCTCGTACCGGCTGCGTCGGCTGCGAGAGCCTGCCGCAGAACGCTGACAGCATATTCGGAGTCGATCGTGGCGAGCGGCAGCGAAAAGAAGGCCACGCGCGTCTGAAGGATGTGAGGCGACGTGAGGAACTCCAGCACCGTGTAGTGAGCGAGCGACACCACCAGGGCGCCGTCCTCGGGATAGGCGGTGATGAGACAGCCAAGGAGCTCTTGCAAGTAGTCACAATCGAAGGCAGGCTGGAGGGAAGAGCCGTATAGCTCGTACGCCACGGCCGAGAGGAGCAAGTCCGCGCGCAGCCCATCTTGCGTTCCCCAGGGGGCCCGCGCGTGTCCACATATCCAGACCAGCAGGCGGCGGACAAAGTGCCTGTCGGGTTCAGGAATGGCGTCGAAGATCCGAGCGTAGGTCTCGGTCAAGTCCGGTGGGAGGTTTTGCAGGGCTGCGTGTAGCTGCTGTTCGTCATGGATCCGTTCAATGGCGCGGATTTGGCAATCAGCCCAGCGGAACATACCCCGGGCCCCAGCCACAAGCGCCTCCTCGATGTCGCGATGCCAATGCTGCCAGCGCTGGAGGCGGTAGCTAGCCGCCAGCTTCGCATGCGTGAAGCGACGGATGTCGACGTCGACTAGTGGGTTCGACATGGACATGCTGATCGATATGCCCGAGAAGACGCGTTCAATCTCAAGATACTGTCTGCTCGTTACGCCGATTCGAACCTTGCAGAACCGGCCATCCAGTGCCAGGATAGCGATCAAGCGCACCAGGCTCTCGCGGGGGCTGCTCTCGTCAACCGCGTCGACTACGACGTAAAGACTGTCGACCTGCCCCAGCGCCTCCTCCAGCGCCTGCTGGAGCTCGGGCATGGTGGGGTTGCAGCCGCTATCGTGGATCGCCCGCAGCCGTTGGGAAACACGCTTGGTCTGTCTGCAGACCTGGCTGACGACCCAGCGGAGAAACGGCGCTGCCTCGTCCTCATTGTGCGAATAGTGACAGTAGTAGTAGGCGCACACATATCCAGGACGGTTTTGACACATTTTCTTCAGCTCCTCGACAGCGAACGACGCCAAGACTGTCTTTCCGGCGCCCGGAATGCCGTAGATCCAGAGGAGGCGGTCCGTCGTCGAGGGCTCTAGCCACGACGCCCACTCGGGAGACCGTACGAGCCACGAGCTGGTGAGGGGTTCGTGCTTTTCCACGGCAGCATTGTGGAGGTAGGAAGGGTTTGTGCGCTCCAGCCACTCGCTGACCTGGCGCCGTTGTGAGTCTTGCCTAGTTGGTTAGTACTCTCAAGTGCCCCCGGTGTTTTTGCCATAAGAGCAGCTCACCCGACATTGCATCCTGGACCCGTTCAAGGCCCGTCTTGATGTCTCTTAGCTCATGGCTATCAATGATCGTTAGCACCAGACCCAATAACGGCAGCATCCATGTCGATACCCCGACTTACAGCACGTCGCCGGAGATTGCCAAGAGCAACGTCGCCTTGTGTTGGGAGATCTCGGCCAAGAACTTCCTTGCTTTGGGCTGTTTGAAGGGCCAGGCCAGCTCAGCGAGGGTAACTCGTCGTGCAGACACCCGCCGGTCGGCGGGGAGGAGGGCCTCAAGCCCGGCGAGACAACGGCGACAGGCCTCAACGGGGCCGTTGGCGCCGAGCAACCCCGTGGCCGGCCCGGAGCCGGCATCGGCAAGACTCTCAAAAACGGCTCGCAGCGAGGAGGCCTCGCCGAGGATCATGCGCATATCGCCGGGCGCATCCCGCACCGTGTCGATACAGTATTGGCTCGCGCGGATGACGCGGTCCGCGAGGCCAATCAGCCCTACAATGCTAGCGGCGGCAGAGAGAGGGTCGGCCATTTTCGGCTATCCATGAATGCTGTCCGTGTGCATTCGTGGATTTCTCCCTGGCAAAGCCCCATTCGTGAAGGCTCGGACGCGGGGCACATCCCGTGACTTTGGCGCAGCAGCACTAGGCCTCAGCGTGGTCCGTGCTGCGGTACGTATCCCAACTTGGGCGCTGAGCTTTCTCCAAGCGAATCCGCGCCCGAAGCAGACCTACGAGTCGGTGAAGGCGATGCAGCCTTTCGACAGATTGTTTTGATGCGACGGTTGATGCTGCTGCGGTGATTTGCCTACCTGTCCAGGGCAAACCCCCGTTTCGGCATGATCCAGGGACTGGCATTGTGTTGGCACTGAAGGATGGATGGGATCTTGCGAAAAGTTTTGGTGGAAGCCGAGGCGATCGAGGATGGAGTGCGGAGAGGTATGATGGGTATGATGGCTTGAGCCATCTGAGAGCGGTCAAGACCCGGGATAGATCGAGGTGGATGATCAGAAACTTTCATAGTACGGGAATCAGATTCTGGTTGTTTGGGGTCTTGATTTCCTTCATGGGGTTCATTCTGAGAGTTCTGTAATAAAGGAAGTTGGGCAATATCTGAAAACCCAAACTTTATTTAAGTTATTTTATGTCAGTCGAACGAGCAGACAGGCACCTGCTCGAGCATGATGTCATCTCTCCGCTAAACACCGAAGGCCCTCCAAGATATCAACCGTAATAACATTCAAGAAAGTTGAACATTCCAAACTGCGCATTATCATGATTTCCTGGCCACACCATTTCCTGGACCACCCCTAAAGACAAGACGCACATATGTTCCGTCCACTCCCCTCTCCTGACCCACTCCCATTAGCCCTTTCCATACCATCCGCAGGGTCCTCCGACCCAACCTCACGGCCGCTAACCTCACGATCACACACCTGCGGCAAACACACCTCCAACAGCCCAACGCAATGCCCACAAGCGGCATTACAGCACCTTTGACTCACCCCACATTTCTTCGGTCCACATTGCCCAAACCGCGGTATACCCTGAGGTTCAGGTTGACGCTTTTCAGCAGGAGGGGCCGCGACTTCGACAGTCCCTGTGTCCCCAGCCTGAGGGCATATAACGGTGAGGCACTTTTCGCCTGGCTTGGTGCAAACACCGCAGCTTCTGTTGCAGCAGACCGTGCCGTTTGTGCAGATGTTGGGCCCGCAGGAGATGCCGACTTGGCGGGTTATATCGAGTGGGGTTGCTGCGACGAAGGGCAGTGCGAGGAGGAAGAGGTAGGCGAGTGTGGGGAGGCGGATGGCTGCCATTATTGTTTTCTCTGTGGTGCTGATGTCGTAGAGTCTGCTCTTGAAGGGGTTCTGGATCGTGCTGTGCAGCGGACGGCAGCAAGGCGTTAGTTATATCCCGGGCAAATGTGAGCGGGGGCCGGGGGAAAGATCGGGGGATTACGCTTCGCTTAGCTAGCTGGGCATCTCATTAATTTGCGATGTGATACTCTTTCCGCTAGAGGCCGTATTGCCAAGACAATGCAACCTCCGACGGGATGTGATGGAGATTCGCAGACAGGCTTAGGGCCAATCACTTACATACGCCGACAAGCATGGGCAACCTGGCGCCGACATATATAGGAAGCAGTACCGGTGGGAGGAAGGCTCTTTCTGTCTTGCGGAATCCTCCAGAGCGACATGCCTTTATTTGCGTGCACGCGACCGTCCACCAAATCCGATTCCCCTCTGCTATCGGTGAGGGATAGAAACTTGACCGACGATGCCGGGTTCTTGATCCAGTAAGAAAGTCCCTCCAAACGAACGGTGATATCAGCAGCCAAACTTCCCCCTTCTCCATCCTTGAACACCTTTTTCACGCGGAAGTCGGCCGGGCCGTCTTCTTCTATGAGCAGATCCAGAATCTCTGTAAGTATGAGCAGTTTGTCTCCTATCGTCCAAAGAATGCCCGCGTGGGAGGAATTCTGCTCTTTCGATGCCGAGATAACTTCGCATTGCCAATGGTAAGGGTCCCTCCTCTTCCTTCCTCACCTTCGCCAGCCATCGCACCTGGACGACTGCGTTTTGCTGCCCTCATCAAGAAATCGAAACTAAAGTCAAAACCCCCCTTTTCGGTGTAACGGATGACATTATAGATAGCCCCGGATGAAGCGGTACCGGTCCGGAGGTCATTAGAGTGTGGCCGTCTGGTCATGGAGAAGGCTCTATGATCGGGGTAATGCCCGGACTCAACAACCCTTATCTTCAGGTCGGTCTTGACATGGTCCTTCAACACAATAACCGCAACTTCGGGTGTCTGGTCCCAACCAAACAGGGACTTACAGCCGTATTCGGCGCGTACAAACATGGTGGCGGGGCGAAAGTGGTGACGGAACAAGGAAATCCGCATCGCAATAGACAAGAGATGGCCGCGGAACATGGCTGCCTGCTCGCCATTGGCATCGCTGCCCGAAGTCCGGCTGTACGACATACATCTGTCGGCCGATGGCGCGAGAAAGAGAGCGACACCTCTCACTCAGCCAGTGGCATATTCGGTGTCATATAGAAATGATTAGCTGGTCATGTAAACGTCGATTTCGTTGAGGCAAATTGCGGCAATTGGGGCCTGTTCACCATACCACAATGGGGGCTCCTGATGTGACTTCCAGCGGCCACGCGCTGTATTGTGGGCAAGCATCGAGATGGATAATCCCTTGTTTGTGATGAAGAACGGGGTTGAAGACTCATGCAAGTCGTGTTCGGTGACGTATTTGTCCGACGAGGTGTAGAAGACAGGATCAGGCGCAAACATGGAGGTCGCCCCAGAGCTAATGTCAGTGGCTCCTCGATATTGTTTAAAATCGATGCCTTCGCTCGTGTATGGTGGTTGAACGTCCCAGCCGATGTTAATGAGATGTTCAACCCGGAGCTGCGGAAACTCCTTGAGATCACGGCCGTTCCGCCTGAACCGTTGAAGCCAATCCCAGACAAAGATACTCTGGTCATCCGAAGCCCTAACGAGTTCCTCCTGGAGGCGTTGAAACGCGCGACGGCCCTCGTCGTACAAGAGCAGCCTGCATGTAGGGTCAGCCCCGGCCTGCCGCACTTACATATTGATGTCAAAGATCCCCAGCATGCAATATGCAATGTCTTCGAGCCACGTCGTGACTCTGTTTGCTACCCATATCATCCGGTTGGCTATGCTTACGCCGCGTATCGCGTCGGGGGAAAGGAGGCTCTCCACAGGAATTCGAGTGACTTCAGAGATGATGTTTGCAATAGATCCTTGCTTCCGATCCTGGTCCAACCCGATGTGAAAATTATGATATCCTTCGGGGCCAGCAGCTCCTGGAGCGTCCATCCTCGGGTAAACCAGTTGCTTTGTGCGAATTGTGTAGCGTGGACGTCGGGGTAGTCCAGGATAATGTCATGGACATCATGGAGATAGGCATAGCACACCTTGGCTCTAGAGTAGAAGCTGAACATGGAGTTGATGGCTTCGGAAAGCTCGGCGCTGATACTCTTGTCGATGCAGTTTGTGTCGACCCACAGGTATTCCAGATTGTCTACCCACGCCTGCATGCAGGCCTTTTGGATGCGCGATTTGGGCGTGGCTCTCCCGCCACTGTTGGAATGTCACCTCGTCGTTGTCGGCGCCCCATCGGTGTGACAGAATCGCGTACGGTGGATGCTTTCCCTGGAAGCTACGGAGTTGCATGGTTGTGGTGTGGATGACCTACATCTTGAGAGCAATACAAGTTGAAAAATAGAGAGATGCTGATCAGTTCAAGGATGCGGGGAAGTTGGTCACTCAAAAAAGCTAATTCCTGCAGGCTGCACGCCCGCAAACATATTCCAATCGTAATCTGTCTCGGCTGCTGAATCATCCTCCTCGTCTTCGCCCGAGCCTGCCTCCGTGCTGCCGTCACCGCTCACAACTTTGCGACCCAAAAACACAACATCATCCGGAATACAACCCATATCTCCCTCTCCAATGAAGCTCGTCAAACTGGGATCATTAAACTTGGCAACCCCCTTCCCCATGTTGCAAAGCATGTGGTTCCCCAGATCCCGGCACCGCACCCGGAAGAAATACACGCTCGGCCTCCCCATGGGGTCCTTCTTGGCCTTTTCTGCAGCAGGACCGTGACGCTTCCCGGCTTCCGCGATTCGCCTCTTTCTCTTGAGGATTCTCTTTTTGGCCTTCCTCTCGCAAACGTGCTTCCGCTCCGGATGTGGACCCGACCTCCCCGGAATTGTCCAAGAGGGGATAAACTAATATGTACGGGGTATGCAAAGCCACCCCATCGATGCATGTGGCGCCCAATCAACGAGCAGGTCATCTGCAGAAACGTCGCAAGATGCTTGTCGTCTACTGCATTATTGCATTATCTCTCGGCGCATGGGTTAGAGGGCGGCGTATCAGTCTGATAAGCTCAAGTTGTCTCCGGTAGCATCAGTACCTATATTGCTCGGCCTTCCCCTCAGATGGTTGCGCCCCCATCTCCAACAAGGTGAAAAGCATCACTGGGCCAAAGAGTCGAAAACATGGAGGCAGCCGCCGACGCCGCGTCGTCGCTACGAAGGATGATGGAGCAATACCAGTTCACGGGCACGACTTCCCTTGGTTTAGCGATACTACTCATCGCTTTATCCTTTGCCATCTGGCCGGCAAACCAAAAGTCACCACCCATGCTGCGCGAGACAATCCCCTTCCTTAGCAACACGTACCAATACGCGGCAAACCTGGACGGACTATTTTCGCGGGCAGTGTAAGACTCTTTTGACCCTCACTTCCTCTCCAAAACATTGCTGACTCCCAGAAGTCAAGCCCTTAACCAGAAGAACATCGTTGGCTTCTACCTGGGAGGAAAGAAAACCTTCTTCATCACCGGCCCGCAGAACATCCAGGCTTTCTTCCGGTCTTCGCCCAGTATCAGTGTCCAGACCTTGGTTCTGTACACCATCAAGTACATGATGGGCGCGACACCCGACGACGTGGCGAAGTTTGCCAACGACAACTCAGGCCGCCACCCGACACCGCTACCGGGCACTGAGGACACCCCCGAACACAAGCGGTATTGGGCCTCCATGCACAACATCATGCACAAGTACCTTTCCCAGACACGCTACGCTACTGCGCTGGCAGATACATACCAGCGCTTCTTTGGCGAGGAGCTCGACGCGAACTTTCCCCTGGGCGAGTGGACCGAGACGCGCGTCATCCCCATGATGAAGCAGCACATGTGCAAGGCCGCCATCCGCTCGCTACAGGGCGACCGCATCTTTGAGGTCGCCCCCAATCTGCTCGACGTGTTCTGGGAATTCGACAAGGTGCTCGGGACGCTCCTGTTTGGCCCGCCAAAGTGGCTGTTCCCGGGGATGTATGCCACAGCTGAGCGCTTCTGCGCCGCCACGGGCAAGTACTTCCAGGATGCTACGGCCAATTTCGATTGGGACGGCCCTGATGCCGAGGTGGACTGGGAGCCTGTGTTTGGATCAAGGTTCTGGCGCGAGTTTTCGAAGTGGATGATACAGAGCGAATTCAGTCCCCGAAGTTGCGCTGGCTTTACGGGCGTCACGGGGATTGTTGCGTCAGTTCTCCTTCTCTCCCCCTGTTACTAGATCCACTCCCATCTCAAGAAAACTCGCCACTGACATCCCCTTCCTTGACAGTATGAACGCCAACACCATCCCCGTCGCCACCTGGGCCATCATTGAAATGACCAAAGACCCCTCCCTCCTCGCTGCCCTCCGCAAAGAAGTCGAACCCACATACATCACCGACCCAGCCACAGGCCGCCGCACCATCGACCTCCAAGCTCTCGCCGCCCTCCCACTCCTGCAGTCGGTATACACCGAGATCATGCGCATGCGCATATCTCTCAACGTCACGCGCGAGGTCGTGAGGCCGCTGGAGGTGGAGGGGTACACGCTTGCAGCCGGGACGTTGCTGCAGGCGCCGACGGAGCTGTCGCATTACAAGGAGAGTGTGTGGGGAGTGGAAGGGCATCCGGCTACGGAGTTTTGGGCGGAGAGACATGTTAAGTATGTTGGGGGGGTGGCGGCGTTTGAGGTTAGGGGGAGGCCGACGGATTTCTTCCCTTATGGTGAGTTTTTTCTTCTCCTCTAATTTCTCTCTCCCGCCCTTTTCTCCCCTACCCTCCCCCCCACCATTTTTCTTCTTTTCGCGGGAGAAGGAATTACGAGAACTGAGGTTGGACTAACTCGTGATTCAACAGGTGGGGGCATACCCATATGCCCTGGGCGCCACTTTGCAAAGCAGGAAATCATGCTCACGATCGCTCTGCTCGCCACCAAGTATGAATTCGAATTTGTCGAGTGGGTGAAGATGGATGGGACGCCGTCGAACCGGCCTCCGCGCAGCGACCCCAAGTACAAGGGAGCAGCCGGTGTACCGCCTGATGTAGATATGAAGGTTCGACTGAAGAGGGTTAGGTGATCATACGAAGGCTCCAGCTAAAGGAACGGGTCACCTTAGTCGGGTCGAAGATTTCCTGTTATACCACCCTACAATCGACAACCACCCATGCTCATAGCCACGTGAATTCTTCGTCACCTTTGATCAGTCCAGATCAGCCCCGGCTCAGCTTCGGCTAATATCTGCTCATTGAACAGCACAGCCTTCCAAGAAGGTGCAGTTTTAGCCGAAGGGCCCAAAAATGGTCCCGTGCAAACAAAGGGCCCAGAATTGGGACATGCGCACCCGCAATAGCCAGCACCCAGAACTTTATGGATAATTCGTCCAGCCTTCCACTTAGGAATGCTTATATCTATTAGAAAGGCTTACCTAATCATGTAACGACCTGACTTTGTAACATTGGGATCGGCACTCCTAAGCGACAGCCCCTTCATTTCCAACCACCACCATTCCCCCAGTTTTGCCCCAAACCACACCAAACTTTCAGGATGGCTAGTGTTGATGAAGCTAATATCGTGTCTGTAATTGAAGGTATTGTAAATGGTGGAACGCAGTGTGCTGTAGCGGCGTTATACTAAGTCCATCGCTTAACCCTAAGTCGGTGCCTATACGGCATTACCTTTGCCAGAGCCAGTAAGGTAGGCAGTATAAGGTTATCCTTAATATAGGAGAGATTCCTAATCGACTGGAGCCTTTAAGAAGAAGCCGCTAGGTGCGCGTTAAGTAAAGCCTAACTCTCTAGAATGGCTTTATTAGTACTGGCTGAGGGAGATGATTAAAGGCCAGTTAGCTACTGTTAGGTAGACCGTTTTCTACGCTATTATAATTATGTGAAAACGAAGCTATTGGCGTTATTAGATACAGCTTGTATAAGTGGATCTACGAAGGCTGCATACGAGGATTTCTACTAGCGTTTAAAGCCTTTGGATCGGCTTATCGCTATCTCTACGTCCGCCACTCGGTTTGCCGAGCGCTTACGTAGTGATCGCTACTTTACCGGAATATGGGGCGAAGACCTCTCCAGCGGGATTGGGCTTTGTTGGTATAGTATTGCGGCAGAGTTTAAACCAGGTAACAACTTTACTGCTTGGAATCAGATCGCAGACTGTGCCCCCTTGTGTAGTTGGGCTTTGGTTACCGGTGCTGTTCCCTATGCGCGACGGAAAAAGTGGAAGCTGTACTTTGAGAGTTCGCCTCGAATTGTCAGCGTCGACTACGTCGTGCCGGAGGAGAACCCCTTTGGCTGCCCTTCGCGAACATCCATCACTGTACACGGGAAGGTCATACGCGATGTCAAGCTGAAGCAGCTCAGTTCAAGCGGCAGCAGTGGGGGATTTTAACTACAACTCCCAGGAGCCGTGAAGGTATTGGCCTTGTTGTAGATACGGAAGTCAAGACTGTAAAGTTCCGCAGGGAGGAAAACCAGGATCGGACATTTCTTACATCTGCAAGGAGAAGGGAGCGTAAACCGCATGTGACACATGGAGAATATACTACTCTTAGTAGCATACAAGACAAACCAGGAGCAGGACAAAAGTCTTTGAGGGACTTATATGTTTAGCATTGGCTGAACCTTCGGCATTAATACTGGGGCTGATATCTTTACAGCCGAGGCGGTACGGACGGTTGGGGTTTTGCATTCTGAACTATGGAGGAGCGCAGTGCTGCCCGTGGGAGGATACCGAAGTATTGTTGGTTTGATGCGTGTTACAGGCATTTCCCTGTATGGTTTGGTTATATCCCCCCTCCCTGATTCAGTCGAGGGTTCTGAGGCACAGGTTCTGAGGCACAAAGTCTGGGCCGGATCTGGGAGGTCAGAGGAAGAGATAAGGGAGGGGATGGAAGGTTCGTCTTGCGTGGTGGAGGGTTATCAGCTGCTGACTGGTGGGTTTATGTTGGCTGATCTAAACCAATTGGGAGAATAGAGCTATGCTGTGTCACATCAAGGCAGTAATTACCCCGCCTCTCTCGCGTGGAGTATAGGTCATATACGGGGAGTTAGCTGCCTGCTCTCGCCCTTTCCCTCAGACTTTCAGTCTCAGCCTTCCACTTCCTCATCTCCATTGCCAGCCATGGCGACCATCCCAGACTCAAAACTCGCTTCCCACGTCCCCTTGATAGAACAGATCCTTCCAAAGTTTAACCTTCAGGCCGCTGGCGAACCAACCCCCCTAGCGCCGAGCTGCGTCGGACCACTCGCCAGCGCCTGAAAATGAAGTAAGTGAATGCAGAAGTTCGAGAACCGTGGTTGTGGCGTCACAGCTTTTACGCTAGTCTTGGGCCCGTATCCCGGGCCACGGTCCCGAATTTTGGACCAGAATATACCAGTACATGTATTTCAGTTTTGTCGGCCATCCAGCTCAGGAAGGACTTGGGCCCTGCCCCTGCCTGCTTCGTGTATCTGAGAGGACATCAACTCGGGGAATACCGGCCCACTGTGACTGTTTCCCTCTGCAGCTGTGCCACCAGGCCTAATCGATGTGATTGACGGGTTTTCTCCAGCTGGTGAGATGCCACTCCTCCTCCATCGGAGGATATATAACGCCGCAGCTACCAAGATTGTGATGCACGCTATCGGGACGGCCACGCTGATGGCGATTATGGCGTCAGTCGATAGTCCCTTTGATATGGTGCTTGATGAGACCGAGGATGAAGTCGTCTGAGTTTGTATTGCCTTGGTTGGTTCGGTCATGAGGAACCAGATGGTAGGCGAAGTCCCGCACCCCCAAGACGTCCGCTTTGACACATCATAGTCCGCGGTCTGGCGAATGAATGTGACACACACTGACGAGACTCCGTAGGTGCTATGAACGGCCGTCAGCATGGCTAGATATCTTGTATCGAAATCGAGAACGAACTGACCATCTCATGATTGGATATAGACGACACAGCGACACAGGGGTACCACCGCAGGTGGGAGCAGCAGCATCCTCGCACGTAGCAGGAATGTAGCACTGTGCCGTGTCACAGCATCCCCATGATCCGGCGTCATCGGAGCTGCTGCAAATCGACTGTCCACTGCATGAGAGAGGAAAGTCTTTTCTACTATCAGAAGATACTTCCGGACCCAACTCCAGTCCTTGGAAACGCACCTGGGTTGCCGGAGAAATAGCCACATATTTGCGGATTTGCCGTCTCCCGCTGTTCGAGGTGGCCATGTGCAAAACTTGGTCTGGAGATGACAGTCGAGGCCATGGTCTTCAGAATGTTCGTAGACTGACCGCTGTAGTAGGGTGGGCAAGTTTCAAATCTCCTCATCTTCAACGACCCGGAGCGGGGTTCGTCGTGGTTCAAGTGACTCGATTCATCAACCTCAGCCGCACGGGAAGTTCCGTTGGTAAAAATCTCGGGGTTCGGGTCTAATAATTGAGTCGCCTTTTTGTAAAAAAAACCCCTCCATTGTCCGGCGCCCTCTAATTTGACAGGACTTCGTGTGGGAGGACCCACCTGGCGTCCCAGGTAGTGGGGTGGCCAGACAGCTGCCACTGCCCCGTTCAGATACCCAGCCAGATAGCTCGCATTGGCCAGAGGCTTCTCCTCTCAGGTTATAATGGCCTCAACGCAGCCAATTGTGTGTCACGACCCAAGGAAACGGCAACGGGTGGGTCGTACGATAAGCCGAGGGAAGCACGCCATTGACACGATAAGATGTACGGAACCACCAATCAAGAGGGGACCCACGGAAGGTGTGGACTGGTGTCCGGTCCCAAAGTGATTGGTCCCTTGGGGAAAACTGTGTATATATACGCCGGGCAACCCGGTGGCCCTAGACTAAGAAGCCCCCTCCTTTAGCAACAATAATAACACTGCTTTGCACCCCAAGACTTGTGCAATGGGATATCCTTTGACTATCCACGACCACCCTCCCAATCTAGTTGACCCCCAGGACCTGCCTGGAGACCCCGAGTCAGAGACCGAAGCCCGAGGTCGTCACACCACCCTGAACCAAACAGGCCCCTAGACATACCACAATACAGCCAAGTTGGCCCATCTGCATGCAAGTGATCCAATCTAACCCGCAGTTTATTCATGTAAGGCGAAGTATGATAATATAAAACGAACTTTCTACTGCCTGCTCATTTTCTCGCTTGGGGTCTTTATTTACTGCTTTTACTACATGTTTTTACCTGCTAGGCGGAATAGTGTAACCTAAAGAAAGGGAACTTTGACTGGCGTGGCTCAAATTTTCTACTAGCCATCCTAGCACAGCTGAGCGTACCACACCATTTCCTAGCGCGCCGCGCACACCATTCTAGGTGCTACAATATAAATCCTCAAGCACTACTCTTAAGTAAGCTAAATCTAGGTGTTAGAACTGCCCATCTAAGTCAGGTGATCAGCTTTTAGACCAACCCCCTTTTAGACCACTGCACTAAAATCGCCACCCCAATACATCACCAACTTCAATTGCCCACAACTTCGTCAATTAGATAGCTACGTCAATACAACTT
>Ga0247760_1000975_pt1 | contig 28945 bp, 23 predicted proteins | sample UWRJL171409R4_FD_179936 | JGI IMG/M metagenome (GOLD analysis project Ga0247760, IMG submission 179936) | Plant litter microbial communities from Arlington Agricultural Research Station in Wisconsin, United States - UWRJ-L171-409R-4 | ecosystem: Environmental > Terrestrial > Plant litter >... | reverse complement strand
AACCGGACGAGCTCGAATTCACTCGAGGCGACATCATAACCTTCATCAGTCCCGTCTACAAAAACTGGTGGAAAGGCTCACTCAAAGGCAAGACCGGCACCTTCCCCAAGAGCCACGTCGAAGTACTACCAGACCTCTCCCCAGAGGAGCTCCAGCAGTTGGACACGACTATCTCGCGGTATGCGGATATTTGCGTCGCGGCGTGTGAGAGTAAGAGGTTTTTTGCTACGAAGGGCGGGTTCCTGGGTCTGGCGTTTCCGAATGTGTGTGCGGGGGATTTGGTTGTGGTGTTTCCTGGCTTGAAAGTGCCGCTGGTCTTGAGACGGGATGGAGGGGGGAGGGGGTATCGGATTGTTAGTGATGCGTATGTTCAGGGGGTTATGGAGGGGGAGTTGCATCAGGCTATGAGGGATGGAGAGTTTCAACTGAAGGACTTTGGGATTTATTGATGGGTGTTGGGTTGCTTGGATGGGGTGGGTTTGTATCGGTATTGGTGGTTTATGGTTTCAGTTGGGAGGAACTGTACGATATTTATGATAGGTTCATACGATTTATTCGCGTAATAGCTTCAAATATATTGATGCAATACAGATCCAGACACAAATGCTACAGGATGGCAAAACATTTAGCTAGAGTATTCCTCGACCTTCGTCAAAGGAACTTTCTCGAGATCACAGTTGAAGCAATTCAGCATGCCGTAGCGCAGCCTACCGAAAATAGTAATCAGGTTGAGCAAGCCTGAGCCAATCCTGAGCAAAGACTGAGCCGAGCCTGAACCGGGGTGAGCGATGTCACGTGGGTGAGGTACGAAAATGGAAATTTCGTGAGCCCAGATTCGTCTCACAAAACAGAATATGTTGCCCACCTCCATGTCATGTCTCAAGAGCTCTGAAGCTCCCACAATGACTTGAAGATACTCTCCTCCCTCGCAAGCAGGGCCTTCGGCGACCCAAACTCGACGATACGACCCTCCTGCAAGACCAGAACCTTGTTAACATCGACGATGGTATCCAGCCGATGCGCCACCGTGATGACAGTCCAATCCCTGAACTCGGTGCGGACCAGCTCACTGACAAATGCTTCGGTGGTGCGGTCGAGGCTAGAATGCAGTCAGTCGTTAGTCTGCACAATCTCAGAACTCGCGGTAGTCTCACCTGCTTGTGGCCTCATCCAGAAGTAGAACGTGGCTCTTTCGTAGCATGGCGCGAGCGAGGCAGAATAACTGCCGTTGCCCTGCACTCAACCAATCCGTGTTGAGGTCAGCATCCAGACCCCCCTTTTCCACAATGACGTCGCGGATCCCGGTTTTCTCCAAGGCGGTCAGAAGCTGTGCATCTTCGCATTTTCCGATTGGGTCCAGGTTATACCGCACCGTTCCGGCGAGGAACATCGGGTCCTGTGGGAGTGCCAGAACAGACTCTCTCAGCGCGTTAAGGTTCAACGTTGCCGTGTCAATATCATCGATCGTTATGGTCCCGTGTTCGGGCTGATAGAGTCGTAGGAGAAGCATCATCAACGTCGATTTCCCGGACCCAGACCGGCCACAAACTGCAATCTTTTGGCCTGGACCAATGTCGAAAGTGAGATCATGGAGCACTGTCTGGTCGCCGTACTTGGCAGTCAGACCAGTGACTTGTATCGCGCCATGGGATGGCCAGTCAGGGGCAGGTATATCTGGGCCGTCTTCCTCTTTCGGCGTGTCGGCCTCAAACTGGTTGATTCGCGTTACCGCTCCGAGGCTGGTCTCGAGTAGTGTCCACATCTGGATGAGCATGCTCAGCGACATGCCGATGGACATGACGCTGGTCAGGGCAACACCTAGCAGACCGGGGTTGATCTGATCCTTCAGAGCAACAGCGAGACCAACGAGCAAGACCGCCAGACCTCCGACGGTGAGGTCTAACACAAGCCCCAGCCATCTCTGCATCATCCAAAACAAATAGTACGGCTTTTGCGACTCATCGAGGCGTTTCAGGTTAGCCTGCTCGGCATCTTTCGTCCAGCCATAAGCGCGGATCGCAGTCAGCCCTTCAAAAGATGAAATGAAGAAGGCAAAAATCGGAGATTTGGCCTCAAGATCAATCAACCGCATTTGTCGAGAAGTGCGAAGATAGAACTTTTGAAGCAAAAACAGAAGAGCCATCATGCCCGGCAGGGCGAGAGCCAGCCAGCCTGAAGCCACACAGGTCAAAGCGACCTGTGCGGTGGTGCCGATCAAAACTGTGCATGTTAGCAATCGGCTTACATGAGAATAATATTTGATACATACGACTGGAAGTCATCATGAAACCTATTGGCAGTTGCATATCCTATCGCCGTGGTTAGTCGGCACCTACCCAACTCGTACAGGGAACGTCAAGGGCCACTGGGAGCGTCATGATCCACAGCCCACAAATGTTCAGGAGCGCGCAACAAACATACCACGAGAGTCATATCCTGCGAGAACCTGTTGACGATCTCGCCTGTGTCTGTAGAAACAAAGAAGCTCATGGGGGCTTTCATGGCCGCGACCAAAACCCTTCGATGAAGCAACTTGGACGAGTAAGGCACGATGAAGACCATGAATATCCTAAGTAGTTTTGTTAGCTTTGTGGTGTCCTATGAGTGATCATTTGGGATTGGAAGTACCAAAACTGGAGAGCCAAGAAGACAACGCTCATGATGCCAAAGAACACATATATCCCAACGTAATATCCAACACGATTGGTTCCCTGTGTTTCGTTTGCGGATGCCCAAACATTGAGCCAAAGAGCTTAAGAGTGATTGTTAGTCGACACCAACGAACAGTTAAGGGGGGGGGGGGGCAACTTACGACCAGCGATTCGAAAGCCGGTGCTTCCAACTGTAAGAAAGCAAAACGCAAGAAGCTTGGTATTTCCCATGGACTTCAGGTAGGAGACAAGGGCGTCAGCGTTTCTCCTTCCTCTCGACTGAGCGCCTTCAACGTCTGCTGAAACTTTCTTTTGACTCTTTATTGACGCAATCTTGGTGAGTAGGTCTTTCTTCTTCAATGGCTCGTCGTCAGCTTTCTCAGGAAAGACCTCTTCGGGAAGCTCTTTGAGACCCAAGCGGCCGACTTCCCCCTCCAGGTCCTTGAACTTTCCCTGCTCGATGATACGCCCCTCATCGTTCAAAACCACGATGTGGTCTGCGTGGGGTAGGAGTTGAACTGAACACGCTATCAGCGGAGCTTGTAAGAAGGGCGTCGGCTAGCTAGCTCACCGTTGTGCGTTGCCATGACAGTTGTTGTTCGACTTCCAGTACGAAGGACACCCTCTGGCCCCATCACAGCTGTAAAACATTTCGAATAGGTGTCGGCATCGAGTCCCTTGAGGATATCGTCCAGGATGACGATTGGTCGCCGACTATAGACGGCACGTGCCAGCGCCTAGACCAATCCCAAACACGTCAGACAAGAAAAGGTAGAGACAGGGATGAACTCACGACTCGCTGTTTCTGTCCTCCACTGAGCGATAGGCCTCGGCTGCCAATCATGGTCTTGTCGCCGTTGGGGAGCAGCTTCAGATCCTCAGTCAACTGGCAAGCCTGGACAACCTCATCGTAAAAGTCTTTCTCGTATGTGCCAAATGCAACAATGTTATCCCGTATGCTCTGATTCAACAGCCACGCGTCCTGGTCGCAATACGCAATTTCATCCGGAACGGTATATTCGACGGAACCAGATACCAAGTAGGCTTCGCCAATGAGCCCCTTCAGAAGGGTGGACTTCCCACTGGCCACGGGTCCGATAATTAAGATCAGCTGATTGGGGAAGATTTCGAGATCAATATCTTTGATGACAGCCGAGCCTTCTTTGCCCCATCCGAAAGAAGCTTCACGGACCTTGATCCAAGGCGTATTGTTCTTCTTAGACCCCAGGTCACCTGCGGAATTACCGGACGGAAGGTCGTCGGATGCTGAGGACGCAGAAGAGGTAGGGGTGCGAATCGTGTGGAGTTTTCTATACTCTTCCCTTTTCTCTTTGAGTAAAAATGCTTGTATGCGGTCGAGACATGCCATCGCTGAGGTAAGGTGTGGAATTGAAGTAATCAAGTCCATCACGGGCGAGATAAGGATATTGAGCAAACTGAGAGAAGTAAAGGCTGCCGCAACGTTGATCTGCTCTCCGCCTGAGACTTGCTGAACAATCGCGTAGACAGTAAACACCACAACTGGTAGCAGAAGAGTGGGTGCGATACCTGCGGCGATATAAGCATCAGTTTCGAAGCTACCATCCAGAAAAGAGATTAGGTACCTGCTAGTGTCGAAACCACCTGAATCTTTCGAAATTGTGTCGACTGGGCCAGCTCAAAGTCTCGCAGGCCTTGAATCTGATTTTCGGCGTTATTGCTCAGCCCAGCGACTTTGATGCCCTTCATAGAGCCAATTATGTCGCTTGTGATGCCGACACGCTTCTGTATCGCCGCCATCCACTTGGTCTGTCGCAATGGTACGAGTTTGGCGATGTACATCCCAAAGATTGCGCAGACCAAACAAAGAATCATCGCGGAAATGGAGGAGGTCCCAAGCTGCGTGGCAAGAATCCAGAGTGCAAGAGCAACTTGGATGATGTCAGGCCCAATGTTGATCAGAACGTACGCAGTTATCGTAATCCGGTCCACGTCGGTGCTCATCAAAGACAGAGCTGATGATGAGTTGCCGCTTTCAGCGCGGATAGAGAGCATAGTCTTGTAAATGGTACCAACAAGGGCGCCTCGAACCTTTGTCATGGTCCGAAATGCCAAGTACATGTAGAATCGAGTAGATATCTGGGGGCATATGAGTTCAGCGTTGGCATTCAGGGGCAATGTGAAAGCTGATGAAATGGGATGCTAACCGCAATTCCAATGTAGCATAAAGCGAATGCTAATATCAAACCATATCCGTTGTCTTTCGGCATGCTTGGGCGTGAAGAAATGTAGCTTAGAGTGCTGTGCACCAGAAAAGGTTGTGCCATTGAGAACCCAGTGAATGCCATCCTGGGCAGGAATGCTGTCAAGAGCTCCGGAAGAAAGGTTCGAATACAAGCAATGGAGAGACAGTGCTTTCGAGTTTTGTCGACTGCGTGACAGGAAGGTTAGCCTCGTTGCTTGCAGTTCGTGGACAGAACCGTTTTTACCTTTGTCCCACGACTTCAAAAGCCGGGCTCCAAGTCCCTCGCCTCGAAGATTGGCATCGACTTGGTAGAGGTCATCCATGTGAATGTCTCTCTTGTATCCAATCAAAAAGAGGGGATTGATCCACCAGAAGAACGTGTGCCCAAAGATGCCTTGCATCATCTCGCGAGAGACTCCTTCCGGCAGATCTGCATGGTTCTTCCATTTTTGGAGAGACTCAAGCCCCAAGAGCACCACTCGCAGTAAAAGCGTCACCAGAAAAACCGATGACACGGAGCTGTTGCCCTCAAGCATCCATTGGGTTCGGACTCGTGGGATGTCGAGTAGAATAGTCGCCACGAAGAAGCACTGGATGATGGCTGATGGACGTAGATTTCGATTGTGCTCGAATGTAGAGAGAACTCCGAGGGTCAGGGTTGAGATCAAAGCAAGAGCGGCGGCGGCAAGGGTCGTATTGGTGGTTGTTCCGCGCCCCGCTACCCAAAGCGACAGCAAGGCGAGCTGGAGAACGGATTGACCCGTGTATGCCGCCTGTGGCTCAGGATTAGGACCCCTCACGACTGGGCCAGGGGCAACAGCAACTTACAAGCTTGAGACCAAGAACCAAGGGCCAATTGGCAAGAGCAGAGGTTTCCCATGGCTTGTGTAGCCGGTATGTCTCGACCGGACGGCTCCAGAGCCGGCGAAGACGGGCTGCTGCCAACGGGATGAGGATGACGCATGGGACAATAGAGAAAATGGACTCCTCAAAAACAAGCGTGAAATCAAAGCCGTAGCATGCAAGTTTGCCGGCGTCGAGAACAGGTCCAAACCTGTCATCGCCTGGACATCGTTCCATGCTAGAGGTTGCTGTGTTTGCCCACGCAATGCAAATTTACCCAAGCGCCAGGTCTTGGAGATGTTGAAATACGCACAACATATATTTGCACATCTGGGCGGACGGGTAGATGATGCAGTCTGGCCTGGGACCCGGCAGAACACGGCAGCGGAGCCAGGCAGACGGGAGCGAACCGGGTGGCATGGAGGGTCGGCTGGCCAATAGCTCCTTCCCACTTTATGCGGCATCTCGAGGTCTGCGTGTCACGCTCCCAACTCGCTTGGGAAGGTGCCAACTCGGGATCCATGCTATATCACCATCCCGCGCAAATTTCTTGTCCGAATCCGAGTCTCACATCGTGATAACGGCAAAAGAAAGGAGGCAATGCTCCAGGGCCGCCTGGTGCGGTAATTCCCGGGCGCAAGACCGGTCGAAGCCGGGCCGCACGGAATCCTTCGCCGTCGTTTGTCCTCCCTCTGCATCCACCGCTGCCCCACATTCATTCCAGTTCCCCAATTCTAAGCGGCTCGCTCGGACTTTAGATCGTCGCCGAATGACTGGCCGGCGAAATCATACTACCCCGCCGAAAGGATCATGAGTCGCGTATGTAGGGCACCAAAACGGGTCTAGGGTTGACTGTCGACGACAATACAACCTCGCCAAGAGGTTGAATTGACCCAACATAGAACTCGAGAAATTCCTCAACCCAGAGAACATCACAAGAGCCACAAACATGGCAGACGAAATAATCGAACCGGCCTTCGAAGCCGCCATCGCCTCAGGCAAGATCAACGGCGCCGTCATCTGCGCCACCAACGCCAACGGCACCTTCGTCTACAACCTCGCCATCGGCGAGCGCACCCTCCTCTCTGGCGAAAAGAAGCCCCAGCGCATAGACGACATGCTCTACCTCGCATCCGCAACCAAGCTCATCGCCACCATCGCAGCCCTCCAATGCGTCGACGACGGCCTCCTATCCCTAACCGGGCCCCTGGAAAAATTCGCCCCCGAGCTCACCAGCAAGCAAGTCCTCACCGGATTCTCCGACGACGGCACCGCGCAACTCGTCCCTGCCGTCCGATCCGTCACGCTTGAGATGCTCCTCTCTCACACCTCGGGTGAGAGTTACGAATTCCTCGTTCCGAAACTCGCCAAGTGGCGGCAGCAGAACGAGGCGCCTCTCGCGGAAGGAGCGAAACGCACTGTTGAGAAGGCTTTCATCGATCCGCTTGCGTTCCAGCCCGGAGAGAGCTGGATGTATGGCCCTGGAATGGACTGGGCGGGGCGGATCGTGGAGCGCGCCACGGGTACCACGCTCGGGGAGCGTGTGCGCCAGCGGATCTGTAAGCCATTGGGAATTCCGTTGGATGATGCGCAGTTTTATCCTGTCAAGGGGGAGAGTGTGCGTGTGCGTTTAGTGGATCTGAATCCGGGCGACCCGGAGTGTCTGGGGCGGGCGGTGCTGGGTGGCGCAGGAGATATGAATGCACGGAGTGAGGGGGATTTTGGCGGGCATGGTCTGTTCATGACGGGGCCGGATTACCTGAAGGTTTTGAAGTCGTTGTTGGCAAATGATGGGAAGCTGCTCCGACGGGAGACGGTCGATGAGATGTTTCAGAACAGGATCGGTCCCGCGGCGGAGGCGGGCCACCGTGAGGCGATGGACGGCGTGACTGGGGTGTTTTTCAGCGTGGGAACCAAGCCTGGAAGCAAGGTCGGGTACGGTCTTGGCGGTCTGATGCCTCTGGAGGATGCGGAGGGATGGTATGGTGCGAATACGTTGACGTGGGGTGGGGGCCTGACGTTCACTTGGTTTATTGATCGCAAGAATGGGCTGTGTGGACTGGGCGCCGTGCAGGCCTCGCTGCCTACCGATATGAAGACTGTGTCTGACCTGAAGCAGACTTTCCGTCACGACATCTACCGCAAACATGCGGCTTGGAAGGCACAGACCAAAGAAAATGCTTAGGAAGAGGGGATTGGTTAACAGCCGTAGATACCTGTTGATCGCCATTTGGATGCAAACACACTATTTGCTCTTTAGTTCTCAGATTCGAGTGAGCGAGCTTAGCTATGTGCATTTTTGTGATCCAACCAGAATACCCATGGAGCAAAAATTGACAAGTGGACATTCCGCAATTCTGAGGGGCAGCTCTATGCAAACTGCACACAGGCCGTGGGAGGAAATGCACAGCCTGCAAAGCCAAAGCGAGACGAATGGGATGGAGTAAATATTTGGAGAGAATCTCTCCTCGCGCCATTCATTGCCTCACAGGTTTCTCTCATCCCAACTATAACTAGGGCACCTCAGGTTCAGTCACTGCATTCGCAATCTTAAGAATTTCCCTGCCCCATGTGAGATGCGTCATTGTCAGCGTCGTTCCTTCCTTCATTTGGGTTTTGCGAGCTGATAATTTTACTCTCACACGCCAAGCTGCCCTGCTCTTTTTTCCTTTTTTGTCCAACCCTTAGTCGGAATTTCAGAACTCTTTCAGCACCGTGACCTCAACACCAACTTCCGCTCGTATGTCTCTCTCACTTCCCTTACTCCAGCGGAAAACCTCACCACCCTCGGGCTCTTTCAACTTTCTCGCTGGTAAGTGCACCTCTCCTCCTGCACGTTCATCTTGATTCGCAATTGACGCCATCTTGATCCCTTCGGCATCGCAACGGAAATTGATCTGCTCGATACAGCCTCTTTCCAAGTAATTGGCGATCACCTTCCGCAGCCTGCCAGGCTCGCAACTCTCACGTCCCACCCGATATTCCGCGCCTTTCCTCAACCACCCATCAGCGAGCAGGGTCATCACTACCTGCCAAGTATCAGTAGAAACGCCTATTCCGCGCTGCCCATCTCAAGAATTCGACCCAAGCACACACCCAAAGCACCACCCGTCATGGCTCCAGGCAAATCAAACAAAGCCAAGCGCCCAGCTCCGGGACAGGGCAGCAGCCCAGAGGCGAAGAAGAGAAAGACGGGTTCCGCGCCCGAGCCCTAGGGCAGCAAAGACTGCACGGACGAAACCTCCGACAATGATACTCCGTCTGAGCAGGGTGATGGCCACGGTTCTGTCACGGAACTTGAAGCGTTCAATCATAACTGCCTTGTATTGAGAGTAGCAAGGGCACGTAGGCTCCCAGTTGGCGAACTATATTTCACACGCGCCAACCGTTTGAAATGTGATCCAGTCACCTTGTAGATGGGGTTATGGCATCAATTCTTCGATCACACCCGGTTCGGCAGCCCGTGGGAAAAACTCAGATCCATTGGAGAAGATACCCTCCAACTCAAAAAGAACTGCCCTAGTGTTGAGACGATCATTAAAGTCATGGTTCAAGGGTACACTGAGCAGGTCCAGGTCGAGCTCCCCATTACAATCCTCGACAATACCATGCTGTGGGTGTCGAGGCGGTGTCCAGTCCCAGATGACTGGGAACGGGGAAATCGACGCAAAGGTCTTCCTGAAGCGCTATGGGGGCAAAGGCCAAATTCAGACCGCCATGAATGATCTGTGGACGCAGTACGGATACTATGAGGAGCTCGGCTGGGACCAGTTCAACTTGGGCGTCACAATTTCTGCCGACGACGACGACGACGACGACTGGGATGCGGGATTCAGGTCTGAGGATTGATGCTAGCGGAGTGACGTTAGCGGCGTCATTCCGACTTGGTAGCAGCACGCGGCTTCCAGAATAAAGTAGTAGTATTTAGCAACATCACGGGTGTAGTATAATACCCATAGAGCAAACCTAGGCTCCATTTTCTCCCATCTCCCATTCCATAAAGGCCTGCCTATATTTCTAAAAAGGCCTTACTGCATTCTGAAAGGCCCCGCTACATTACGAGAAGGCCTTGTTGCATTCTGAAAGGACCCTCTTCTATATTAGAAAGCCCCTTTTATATGCTGGAAAGTCCTGTAATATGGTAGCCCAAGCCTTACTGTTCCGTCACAGAACCGTGTCAGGATTTCAAGAACATCAGGTATTTTTAGACTAAGATAAGATATCACTCAAGTAGAATAAACATCAAACGCGGCCGTCGCCGGCGTCCCCATTGCCGTCCCGCCCCCCGGGATATAAATATTCCCCCCAATTACCGCCGCCGCGCTCCCATGCCTCGGAAGCTTCATCGGCGCCGCCTCCGCCCAAGTATCCGTTACAGTATCATACACCTCCACATTCTTAAACACCCCGCCAATCGACTTATCCGGATTCCCCTCCCCTCCAAACGTCCAAATCTTGGTCCCCACAATCCCCGTCGCGAAACCCCTCCGCGGCGTAGGCATCTTCCCCTTGGCGGTGATCCAGCCTTTGGAGAGATCGTCCAGATCAAGCACAAAGACTGTGTCTTTTCTGTTCTCAATGGCGGCGAGGCTACCGCCGAGCTGGTAGAACTTGTTCCCGATGATGCCGCCGCCGCCGTGGTCGCGACCTTCGGGAATGTTCTTCGCCTTGGTCGGGATGTCGGTGAGCCACTTGCCGGACGCGGTGTCGAATGCTGACACGGTCGTGACAGACTCGCCGCCGCTCTTGGTCTTTCCCGAGGCGAGCCAGATCACTTTCCCGTGCACGCCCATGACGGCGCTGCCGCGCGCTTCGGCGGTGGGCATGGCAGCAATGGAAGTCCATTTATCGGTCGCCGGGTCGTACACCCATGATTTTGGGGTGCCGGCCCAGTTTCCGCCGGTCATGCCGCCGAGGACGTACATCTTGCCGTCGACGACGGCGGCGTTGGCGTGGTTGACGGAGATGGGCAGGGAGGCGACTTTCTTCCACTTGTCGGTGGGGATATCGTAGACGTACACGCTGTCGATCATGCCGCCGGACTGGAGGATGCCGCCGACGATGGCGATGCGCGAGGAGTCCAGCGCCACCACGGCCTGCTCATGGATGGGGCCTGCGGGGACCGGCGCGAGGGTCTTCCAGACGCCGGGCGTTGACGTGTTGCCCGAGGAGGACTGCGGAAGGGCGCTGGTGGTCGAGCACAAGGCGAGTGCCCAGCAGAGCAAGAGGTAGAAGGGCGCCATCGTCATCGTAGCAGATGTGGCAGCAGCACGGCGGCGCGGTGGGACGCGCAGCTGGTCGTATGATGCGAGAGTGAGTGTTGGGGGAGGAGTCGCCAGTGGCCGCTGCTGCTCGTTGGAGGCTGTGGTGATGGGCGGTCATTGCGACGGTCTTTGCAGATGAAGATGGCTAATACTTCTAGGCGTGGGTGTGTAACGTTGCTGGGTGGAGTTGTTGTGGGTGATTGATTTGATCCAGAGCACCATTCGTCATGTCCGGTGGCGCGGCGGGTTGAGAGTGCGGCCCGGGCTCCGGGAGCCGGATGGAGTCGTCGGGCGGGGTCGGTGTTGTGGGTTGCGGGTTGCGGGAGGAGGGGTCGTTATGCCTGGAGGGGGTATCGGGTGTGTGGAGAGAAGGGTGGAGGGAAGGGGAGGTGGAGGTGGATCGGGGCTCGAAGGAATGCTGTGGGCAATTTCTCGTGAAGCGAGCAAAATACCCGCACCAACAAGAAGGGCGAGGACCACGCTGAATGGTCGCGGGTCTGGGTAAATTGGCCCCCGCGATATGATCTTCAATGTTGCCTCGACGCGGCTGTCCACCCGGGAAATGGACAGTGCTTTGCGCGTCTGCTGATGCACTCCGCTCAAGTCTGATTTCCAGGTTCCGAGCGAGGAATCGGTGCGGCGTGGTACAGCCGGTATAAGTTAGGAAATCCATATCAATGTACTGCCCTGGGGTTGCTTGGAACCGTTTCGTGCCTTGAGACTGCCTGTTCTGTCGAAAAAACTCCAAGATGCTGGGCGCAGTGACATCGACGATCATCTTGGCGGCGGCAGCGTCGTTCGCTGCAGCTCTGCCAGCAGCGAGTGCCGATGTGGCGCCAACCTGCACCACGCCCGAAAAGAGACATTCTTGGTGAGTCTTGGCTGCTTTGCGAACAGAGAGGGCAAGAGCTAACCAAGCCCTCAAAATTTCTAGGCATGACATAAGCGACACCGACAAGAAAGCTTATCTTGACGCCGTCAAATGTGTGATGACCTCGCCCCAGAAGCTCAACCGTCTCCCAGGAGCCAAGACCCGCTGGGACGAGCTTGTCTCGCTGCACCAGATCCATGCGCTGCAGATCCACACGACAGGACAGTTCCTGCCGTACCACCGCTACTACCTGAAGACACTCGAGTTCCTCGTCCGCGAATGCGGCTTCAAGGGCGTTCTCCCGTACTGGGACGAGCCCCGTGACGCCGGCAAGTTCGCCAAGAGCCCGGTCTTCGACAAGGTCCTCGGCTTCGGCGGCAGTGGCGTGGGCGCAAACAGCTGCGTCACGGACGGCCCTTTTGCCAACCTCATGATCAACATCGGACCGGGATTCAAGTCGCAGCCGCGCTGCCTCAACCGCAAAATTACCGACATGTTCAGCTCCCAAACCGGCGCCAGCTACGTCGCAACGGCCATCAGCGGTAGCACATACAAGCAAGCTCTCGACGCCATCTACTCGGGTCCTCATCTTCTGGGCCACATGGCGCTTTCCATGATGGTATGTTCACGTTCTGCAAATGCTGAGGACGAGTACCATTGCTAACCTTCGCCTAGAACGGCGACTCGATCACCTCCTCGGGTGATCCCGTCTTCTTCCTCCACCACGGCTTCGTCGACAAGATGTGGGCCGACTGGCAGGCAAAGGACCCGAGCAAGCGACTCAAGGACATCAGCGGGCTCAACGCCCAAGACCCAGCCGTCGGATTCTCCGAGTTTTCTGGAGGCATGGAAGCAGAATCTTCCATGTGGGGCAAGCCGACCAAGGAGATTCTTGCTGTGACACCTGACCCAAAGTCTGGTGATGGTGGCGGCACTCTTACTCTCAACCATATCATGTCCTCGTTGGGAATTATCCCCAATGCGACGGTTCAGGACGTAATGGACACCAAGGGCGGTTATCTGTGCTATGAGTATTCCTCAACCAAATAGCTTATGTAGTGGTGAATGTCACATATTGTTATCAAATCGATGCAATTTGAAGTTCAACATTGAGACTGTCGTTCTTCTTTGATGGGACACTAGAACAGAAGTAATCATTGTGATATTTTTCCTGGCCTCAAAGAGACTGGAATTCAACAAAGTCAAAGCTCCACAGCTTCAGTCTTGGCCCCCTCGGGAACCGGTAGTACTGAGATTTTCGATCGGGCATGAACTCTGGGGTTGACCCTTGGCGCAAGCCGACCCCCTTTAGCCCGGAAAAGCTTCCTGGAGCCAAGTAACCCCGGATTCAAGTTGCATTCGGCCTCAAGTTGCATTGCAAATCCCATCGATGCGATTGACCAAATCGATCCCATTCTTCCAACCGACGCTCAGCGCCACCCTTAATGTCCGTAAACTACGCGCGTCGTCATGTCGACGTGTTTCAAGAGTTGGCATGGTAATTTGAAGTTAATTCGACGTTCACAGATAGTAGCCCGGAAGGTGGAGGCCAATCATATCGGCTCGGGACAGTGGAGGCGGCTCACGGAGCTTCCCCGCTCCCCCCCTTTCCCGACCTTCCGCCCGGGCCTAATCGGACGGTGATATCTAATGTCAAGCATTTAGACTCAAAAAGCTTGACCTGGTAGCGCGGTGCAAAAACAGATCGAAGTGGCACGCGGAGACGGCAAAGGATGAATGAATTGCACCGGTTGGAGCGCGTGTGGGGTCGCGTCCAGCTGGTCCCAGGAGACGAGGAAGGAGCGGTACTCCCCGCTGTGCAGTTGCCCTGTATATAGATAGGGATGCATTTGTCGCCGCCTGTTGTACCTGCGACCGCCAGACTATCTTCAGCTCCCATCTCCACTGGACTTCTGTGATCAAGCCATCGCGACCATGAAACTCGCACTTGTAGCGTCGGTGCTGGTTGCGGCCATTGACTCGGCCCTTGGCCACGGCGATGGCCATGACCACGAGCGCGAGCAGGCAGAGCGGAGACTGTTCCTGGAGATGAACACGGGTAACAGCCTGGAACACTGCGCCGACAAGATCAAGAGGAGCGGACTGTACGAGGATGCAGCCCGGAGACGCTACAAGCGAGCTGCCGAGCTGATGCACCCAACGGCCTTGGAAGCCGCGATCCAAGCCCGCCAAACCTCGTCCATCGGCAAGTCCCACAAATCCGACAAGGCCTTCACCGCCGCCACGGACCCTGCCCTTATCTTCGCCGGCGGCAACTCTTGTGTTCTGAGCCCGCAAGCAACCGAAGGCCCGTTCTGTAAGTTCGGACCAAAACTGCCTGTCTCAGATTTCAGATTGTTTTTAACAGATCTGTCCGCAGATGTCATGGGAGAATCCGTCCGCAGCGACATTGCCGAAACGCAGGCCGGAATCCCGCTGCACATTGACTTCCAGATCTTCGATGTCACTACCTGCAAGCCAATCGAGGGCACATTCTTTGAGATGTGGAGTGAGTCCCCTTTAACTCCAAATCCTTCCACAAAATTACTGACAAATCTCCCAGACGCCAACGGCACCGGAGTCTACTCCGGCGCGCTCTCGCCCGTCAACGGCCTGTCCGGCGTAAACGACAAAGCCAACCTCGACCGGACCTACCTCCGCGGCTCCCAGCTAACCGACAAGAACGGCGTCGTCCAGTTCAACACCATCTTCCCCGGACACTACGACGGCCGTGCCCCCCACATCCACGTCGTCAGCCACACCCCCAAGGCCGAGGCCCAAGCCAACAACACTCTCTGGCACACCAAGGCCACCTACGCCGGGCAGCTCTTCTTCGACCAGGACATCGTCGACAACGTCAAGAAAGTCGCGCCCTACTCCGGCAACCGCCAGAACCTGATGAAGAACGCGGCGGATAACATCCTCAAGGCCGAGGCGCAGTATGCCGATCCGTTCTTCAACTATGTCTTGCTGGGGAAGGACCTGTCCGCGGGCGTGTTTGCGTGGTACCAGATTGGGATCAATCAGACTTTCACGAGGGATATCATGGCCGCGGCGATGAAGTATAAGGAGGGCGGGAAGATGAATACGGGGAATCCGAAGGGGGGGCTGGAGGCGATTTTCCCCGGTGGGTTCCCGACCGCGTTCCAGCCGGGGAGCCCACAGCCGCCGAGATATACAGGGAAGCCGCAGCCGTAAGGGTGGGTGCTTGCTGTAGGCACTGAGGGTGGTGAATTGTGGTGAATTCTCAGGATCTTTACTTTTGTCATGAAAATGTACTCTGCCGTTCCCTTGTGCCATATTTGGAAGATTCCAGAGTCTTGAGGCTCCGCGAACCGCTTGTATATAGAAAACATGGAATGTATGGACCTTGACTGCATTACAGTGTGTTAGCATGGGAAAACATCCCTTTACACTCTAACCTACACAATACCCAACCATATGACCAGGCCAGTAAGGCCTGAGCAGCTATTTAACAGGCCCAACACACATTATAAGAGACCTATATAGGAACCCCCTCGAAGATAATGTGTGATACCTTCTATCACCTCAAACCTGTCACGGGGCTAAGGCCCCAAAGTGGGTCTGGGCTGAGAGCCCAGACCACCGCTCCCATGGAGGCGGGTCTCCGCCTATATAGCTGCGCTCCGCGCAGCTCCTGTATCTACTCTTGATCTTCTTCTTCATAGAAACCATAATCGATTCAGTCACCAAGTAACGGTATCCACCTTACTCGGCCCCTCACAAAACCCAAGGCTTGACTTGACAGAGGTAGTTGCTATCTTTTGAGCCTATGCTTTGGATATCTAATATGCGTTTAGACCAGGGGCCGGCTCGAGGGCGGATAACCGTTCCTTGGCTAGAACAGTCATACGTGGCTTGATTGATTTGGAACAGCCCCTGGAGAGTCTGGCGACAGAAAGTAGGCATCATCCGCACTGGTCGAGGGTTCTGTTCCTTTGGCCGATGCCTTCCCCTTGCACTCGATGGCGACATACCTCTCGATGATGGGTACGTGTTTCATCGGACTTAATGCTGTCAAGAATCTCTCATGGGGGCCAGGTGGAATTTAGAGATGCTGAAATGGAGGAGAGAGAGCCATTCTTGTTCTATAAATGTGCTATACTAGACTACCAACTTCGTTCAGACTAAACCCTTCGCTGAAGATACTGCAGGAAGTACCATCCCATGATTCTACGTAGATTTGAAGAAACTCAGGCCGACAACGAGTGATCTCGGACGCGACAATCCTTGTGCTGACAACAGACCAAGCCTCCCTTCCCGCCCATTTACGAACGGAGAAACAGATGCCCGTCGCTCATGAGGTAAATAAACATGACATCCCAAAACCTCGCGAGGAACACCCTCCTCCTTCATCAAACGGAGCGTTGGCTGCACCGATAACCTCGAGTTCTGACAGCCACCTAACAAGGACCAGATAAAAATGATTATGCAGCAAAATAACACGATAGCTGCTTATCGTTGATAGGACCGAAATGCGTGATGACTTCCAAAAAAATTGGCGAAGCGCGTCTTGCTTGCTTCCCAGATTGCGTCGTCCTACAATCGTATATTGCCGCAGGGTTAGATCCGAAAGCTTCTATTGAGACGCCGGCAGAAAACTAGGCTGCTGATTCTTGTCAATTGCCATGCGAGTCGTCATCACTGTCGCTGTAGATGACGATTCGAAAGTCCTTATCACTGTCGAGGGAGGCGTTGAATTGTCCCAGTTCCCTGTCACTACCGCCCAAGACCGTGTTCCCTAGGTCATAGCCCTCATAACTGTCACCCGTGATGGTGATCCCAAGACCGAACTGGTCCCAGTCAAAATCCTCATAGAAGCCATATTTCAGCTCTATCTTCTCCATAGCAAGTTGAATTTGTGCAGCACCGTCGTAACGCTCAAGAAACCAACGGACAGTAGCGGGCACCGTTGCAATGGTGACTTGGCTGAGCCGAGAGCGTGCAAAGCTTTTGGGCATGTCTGGTTGGTCCAAGCAGGCGAAGAATGTGCGGTTACAGCACGAGGGATCTGCGCCGGTATTAATCAGCCACATTCTAAAATCGAACTCTTTGAGCAATCCTTTTCCCTGCTTTCCCTTCTGCTAGTGCTCTCCCATCAACCCGTCTGAGTCCCCCTCGACGATCCGTTTCAGGACCGTCACTGGGAATACGGCATCCAGATACTTCTTGTAGCATGTGGCGATGGTGTGTATGACATCTTCAGGGTTTGGACCTTCGCATGCCGGAGCTAAGATGTGTGTGGCGTGAGTTCTCAACGGCCACCAATCGTTCCAGGCAGAATCGGGAGTGCAAGTCATCGGCCTGTTCCTAATCTCACGCCACAGGGAGAGTTCCTCCTCATCGGGTGGAGGTGGGATATATTCGAGTACCCCGCTGGGCGAGAACCGCAACAGTTCAGCTAGCCAGCCACGGTCCTGTGCGAGCTTCAGAATTCTCTTGTTTCGGAGGACGAAATCACTGGACTCGGAGTCCCTTTCTGCGGAGATCTCTCCAGCACTGCGCTTGCGAAAACCGCGGGGTGCTGTTGTGTCGTTGTGTTTGTTGGGTGGGGAATGTTTGCTTGACTATGCGTTTGCGTGCGAAGCGTTTCCACGGGTCGATGCGACGCGCTCGACTCTGAGGTGCCGTGATGTGATTGAGACAAGGAAGGCTGTGCGCGCGAGGAGCGATTGTTGAAGGTATTAGACTCAACGAAGCTAGACGGGGAAGCTAAGACGGCTTACTGCAGAGCCCGGCGAGTCTGGCGACTCTACCTAGGTACTCTGCCACTGCATATTGCATGCGCGTGCCGTTGAGGCTATACTGTCGGGCCCTGGTTTAAGGATAGGTCGTGATCAGAGTACAATAAAGAAGATAATAATTTAAGGAAAAAGACCTACTAAACTTAAGTGCGTTTAATAATAAAGAGAAAGTATAAAAGTTATTATTATACATAAAGGTAAGTCTAAACAGTAAGACATAAATGAATAATTGAATATTAGCGTGAGGAACTTGGAGTCCCTTACGGCTATTGTGGTTATAATACTAACTATCTATACTAACTATCTATACTAACTATCTATACTAACTATCTAAGGGGTACCTTTATACCTTAATCACTCTGATCACTGTAATCTTAGTGAGATTAAGGTGATTAACTTCTTAGCTGATCACTCTAATCACTATGGTCTTAGTAAGATTAAAGTGATTAACTAACGATTGGTCGTAGGGGCTTTGGGTCTTTGCACCCCTGGCCCAGTGCGTAGTACCGTGCGTACTGTCCTTCTGCACTATTCCTTCTGCGGGGGATTCGTCGGGCCGCGCCGGCCCAAGTGACGGCCTGCAGGGTCGTCACAGAGATACCTTTATATTATAAGGACGAAACTGAGAACTCTATTAATAAAGATTTTTATAATACTGAAGATATCTCTAAATTAAAGTTAAAAGCCCTTATCCCTCTTACTTAAGAATAATACTGTATATTAGAAGAGTAAGCTTAAGTAAGAGATTAATAAGATTAATAAGGAAGGTTAAGATAGTTAGGAAAAACAGCTGTAAAATCTTTAAATCACTATAAAAAGATAAACAAGGGTAAATATAACCTTTTAACAGCTGAAGTTAGTTAAGGGCTTATTAAGTACACCCTTATAGTAATTAAAGTTAATTACAACATTAATTTATATATAAATAAGTGTATTTTACAGAATCTCCGCTAAGCTATAAAGCTTTTAAACTTTAATACTTATTAGCGCCCTTTTATAATTAAATAACATTAAGGTTTTAAGAAGAGGTATGCCTTTAACCTTATAAACTGTATTATAAAGATAGAAATACTGTTAAGAAAGTAGGTATTTAATAAGAAACTTGATCAGAAAATAAATAAGTAGTTAGTAAAAGCCAGATAGGTGGTTTACAGTAATTTTAAATAAGTTAATTAGGTATCTTAAGAAGTTTATGTAGCTATTACGAATAGAATCTCTGTAAGAGCGCTCTATATAATTGTAACTATTATAGATTTAGAATGATTATAATATAACTTTAAGTTGGCTTATTTTAATACTAATATACTACCTAATTATATTTATTACATTTAATAACTTATAAGACTTAATCTTAATAAGGGTAAAGTTTAGAAATTAAATAAGGTTTTATATAGCCTTAGAAAAAGCGCACTTTATTAGTTTTAAACGTTAGTTCTAATTATAAAGTCTTTAGGTTTCTTACTATTTAGCGTAGATACTTGTATCTTTTAGAACATTAAGCTTAACATTTTAATTCTGCTTTACGTAGATAATATACTTATAATTAAGGTAACTAACGAGACAATTAATAGCGTTATAAACCTTCTTAATAACTATTTTAAGATTAAAGCGATAAGAGAGGTTAAATAATTCTTAAGTTTCGATATTATTAGAGACTATAAGGTTAAGACGATCTTTCTTTTGTAAAAGGTATTTATAATAGCAGTTATTGCTAAATTTAGCTTTATATAATATTACATTGTAAAGTCTCCTTAACTTATAAAATTTAAACTGCTAAAGATCTAGTAACTTATTAATAAGAAGAAGTACCTTAATATTACTAGATTGCTTAATTAGTTAATAATTAATATATGCCCTGATATAGCCTATACGGTATTACGGCTTTGTAAGGTAAATAATAAGCTGTTAGAGAAATATATAAAGCTTATAAATTACCTTTTTCGCTACTTAGTTGGAATAAGGAGCCTAGGACTGATATTTAAAGCTAGTTAATAATTAAAGGACTTTAGCTTAAAGGTATTTACAGACGCCAGCTTTACAGATAACTTACTATAATAATTCAGTACTGTAAGCTATATTGTTTTTCTAGCTAGAGGTTTAGTGTTGTAAAAGTTAAAAAAACAGACTTTTATTATAAGTTTAATAACAGAAGCCGAATTTGCAGACCTACTTTTAGCCAGCTAAGCAGCCCTATAGATTAATAAAATCCTTATAGAGTACAGCACTTTATAACTAAAGCTTATAATACTCTATACTGATAGTTAGAACGTAAAGATAATAATCCTTAACCCTTATAACACCATAAGGACTTACCATCTTAATATTTACTCTAAGTGGGTGATTGATAAAGTTACGAAGGGAAAGTTAACTGTTAAACACTTACCTGGAGAGTACATGTTAGCGGATGGCCTTACGAAGACTCTTGTGGCCGATAGGCACGTAAAATTCATGAAATTGATGGGTATGGTAGTAAAGGAGGTGCCTTAGGCGGGCAGTGAGCAGAGGAATTACTGAGACTTAGTGGCTGAGAATTCAGATGATGGATATGAGTGTCAGGGAATGGAACTGAACAATACCCTCAACACTACGATGTCACGACCTTCCCAATTGGGAAATAATTAGGTAGACTGGTTGACAGCAACAGACTTCATTTAGCTGTATTGGCCTGAGGGGGTGTGTTGTGGGGCTGCCGGCCCCACTTGTTCTGGTCTATAACAGGCCACCACTGTTTGTGGGTAGATAGTTTGTTCCATACAACAATCATCACCAATTTGAACAATTGCTTCGTTCTTTGTGAGCACTTTTGGCTATAAAGCCCAACAACACCGTTGTCTCCGACCAGTAAACCGAAGTTCCCCGGGCACCAAGAACCGCACCGAATGGGGGTTGCATTAGCTAAGATACCAGTTACAACGCTCGCCCTCGCTCCTTTTACTCATCCAAAGATTGCTGCTGCAGCTAATTCAACAATGGCAAGGATGGAGCAGGCGCCTCCGCATCGCTTTGCTCTGCTTATCGGGAATGACTGCTACTTTGATAAACCGCTCAGAGGCTGTGTGCGCGATGTTTACGCGATTCGCCAACACCTCGAGAGCCGGCCGATGGCCATCCAGATCGACGTGATGCTTGCAAGCAAGCCGACAGAACCGGGAACACGCCGCCCGCCCGAAGACGCGCGGCAGTGGCCGACACGGGATAATGTAGTCAGCCGTCTCGAAGCCATCGCGGCCGGGGCGCAGGACGGCGACTTTGTTTACATACACTACTCTGGCCACGGCACGTCGCTCGGGCTAGTACTGGGATCGACGTACTCGCAAAAGTCGACGGCGGACCTCTTCCTAGACCTGCTAACAGCGACCGGCGATGCCGTCTGTTATCTCCGCGGCCTCGACCTCGCGTATCTTTTGGGCAAGATGGTGTCCAATGGGATGCGTGTCACGCTCGTGCTCGACTGCTGTTTCTCAGGGAGCGTCCTGCGCGGCAGCAACAATGACGGTGCCGCCGAACCCGAGTCCGCCGCCGAACGGTTTCTCCCGTATGACGCCGAGGTCGATGCTACGTCTCCCCGGCTACACCCAGGGGCCGGCTTCGACGCCGGCGGCGTATCCCGAGACGGCTCTCTTCTCCCTAATTGGCTAATCGATCCTGCAGGCTACGTTATTCTCACTGCCTGCGGGCCTCACGAGGTGGCCAAGGAGGTCAGGGTAGACGGGTGTGGCGAAATGGGCGCCCTGTCACACTTCCTCGTGCGCACGCTCTCGCGGCTGGGCACTGTCGATGCGCGGCTAAGCGATATCTACCAGTCGGTGTGCTCGCGCTTTGCCGACAGGACGTGGCCGCTAGGCGTAACGCAGACGCCCATGCTCTACGGCAACCACGACATCTCTTTCCTAGGTGTCCTGAAGCCGAGCCTCGACACCGCCGCAATCCCCGTGTTTAGATCGCCAACGGCAGAGCTCACTCTGCGCGCCGGGCGAGCGCACGGCTTGCTCGACCGCGATCTGCTAGAGCTATATCTTCTGGCCACTGTGCTTCCACATATATAACCCGGGGCCCCTGTGGCAAGTACGCCGCAACATCTTTGATGGCGACTATGAGGTTATCCCACCAAAGGACGAGGCTAGGGCTTTTGCAGGGTGCGAAAACCTAGATTTGGACATGTGCGTGCCCGAAGAGCTGCTAGCTGCCGTCCAGACTTGGTGCGATGACATTATCAAAATATTCGTCACCGACGAGCCCACATCCTTTGCTGCCCTGGGAATGAGCGCGCTCCTGGACTCCCTTTCTTCCAAATCTGCTATTCTGCAGCTCCGCCAACTCCCTATATTTGAAGGCAACGGGGCCAGAGGCTCGGCAGGACGCTGGGATGCGGTGAACATCTTCGTGGGCACTCACCGCTAGATACAGTGCTCTCTCTTCTATCATTCGTCCCCATACTTTGACTGCCATTTTCCCCGCACTGTGAGCCTTCAAATTTCTCGTGCGAAACGCTATCATCCTGAAGCCATCCTCCCAGGCGTAGAATCCACCGCGCGGAGAAAATATAGCTTGGTTTACACGCGCTAAGGAGATTTCTCCCGTGGTTTAGCTCGGGCCGATATGTAGATTCTGAGCCATTTACACACCCGATACCGACCTATCTCAAGCGCCCCCTAGAACCTTGAAAGTCCAATGCAGCCATGTCCAAGGTAACCCACAACCTTTCTACCAACGCCAGCCAAATTGAGGCTTCCGACCGATCTCAAACAAGCTTGAACATGCCGCCAACCAGCACATCCCGAAAACAAGGACCGTTGTGCCACACGCCCCAAGGAGCTCAGAAAACGATTTCGATACCGGCCCGTGATGCTGATCACGATACTGACATTGGACTGCCAAGTGGTGCCTAGCCGATCGACAACCAATGAGCCTAGCTAAACTATGTTCGGAACCGGATTGGTGATAGGGTGACAAACTAGCGGGCTGGAGGCCACCGCCCCGCTTTACTCCCCACATGGCAGACTCCTGTATGTGCCCAACTGCGGCGCTAGGCGTAACCATACCTCAGGACAAAACATTCTTTCATGGCACCGCCCTATAGGTGTTTTCTGTTTTACGCTATCATAAAAACAGGTCGGCCCCCAAGAACGCCTTTGATCTCAAGAGTCCCCGTACAACCTTGCGGCTACTGGGACCGGAGAAGCTTCAGATCGCCTCACGGAACAAAGTGAAAAGAAAGGGAGGACGATGGAGAGACTGAAGTTGATTCTATCGTCTATGGGCCTTGCAAAGCGGAGCTCCGCCAATACGCATCAGGGCCAGGAGTTTGGGACTACACAGAGTACGCTAACCCAGCCGCAACCAGGCACCCATACACATCGCAAAGATCACTGAGGCTGACAAGACACGCCCAAAGTCGAGTCCTATAGGCAGGGATACCCGCAATACACGGCTTTGCTGGCCGCCAGCGACTCATTCTACATATTTCGCAAGTTCTCCCGGGCCCGGGCCCGCCTGCTGCTGCTGAAGCAGGACAAAATCTCCGTGCTAGAAAGGGAGTTTGACAAGGTAGACCTGGAGGAACAATGCCCCTTGTTCCTGGGGAAGAGCCGGCTCGACATAAATGCTGGCCGCCTGGCGATCCTTGCTGATATCGATACTTCTCTGGCCGATTATGGTGAGTATCGTCCAGATATGCGCAGCCCTCCTCAATTTCTTTTCTTTTGGTCCCCTCTCAGCCTTTCCGTGACCGTATTCCCTGCTGCAGCCTCCTATGCTAACTAGTCTTCGTATCAACGGTAAGACTCTCTCCTCGAACGCTCACACAGAATCATGAGCCTCAGCCAGGCACCAGCTCGAGACAGGCTCAACCTCCAGAACTGGGTCGCCGGAACAGGCTCACTGGACCGCGACGAGACAGCTTATCTAGATCATCACGGCGACCTCGTTAGCCTTGCCTCCCCCGGGGATAACGCCTCCGACCGGCTTGGGTGTTGGATTGAGAATGCTCTGATTTGGTGGTACAAGCGATTCCGTCAGGTATGTCTCGCCAAACAAAAATTTATTAAAAAAAAATTTATTAAAAAAGAAAATTGTGGTGGGGTTTTGGGCAACCGAGACGTTTCTACCACCCCCATCTCTCTTCATCAGACGCAACTCTTTGGGGAAGACATCGTTTTCTGGCGGGGCAAAAGAAGAAGAAAATCAGCTAAACAAACGACTGCGCCAACGCTTCAACAGTGCTCGGGGTTAGGCATATCTTCGAATCCAGACGTCTACATTTACTCGGGCAAGTTGATCAAGCGACTGACCAGAGTCGTGCTGCTCATCGTCGCCATGCTCCTCCTTCTGGTGCCCGTCGTATTGTGTAACTCGGTCGTTTCGGCCTTGCCGCGGCTCGGCATCGTCGAGCTGTCGAGCGCCGTCTTTCTCTTCGTCCTGGATGCGCTGATGAGGATCCCGACATTTGAGCTGGTTCTAGCTGGGACGACGTGAGTCCAACCCTCGTTCTACGGTCCTCTGCTCCTTGCTTTCTTTGTCCCGCCGCGGGAGCTAACGAAATCGATACCGCCGCTAGATACGTTACTGTTCTGACCGTCTTCGTCTCTCGCACCGCCGACAGCTCGGGCTAGAGCTACAAACCGACAAAACTGATGCCCAGCATATTGACAACCATGCTCTGAACTGCGTTGGCATTGGTGTATTCGTTCGCCATGCGCTGCACAGCCGGCCAGGATAGTTCTAGCCCGCACCAGCCTCATTAGCACGGCGAAGGATAGCAAAGCCCTATCCCGACGGCATCGAAGTTCATATTCTTTTTATTTATTTATTTGCGTGTGTGCCTGCGTCTCTCTCTCCATCTGCGCGCGTGTATGCCCTACACCTGAGACCTTCATCTTTCCCCAAAAACTTTTCCGAGTCCTTGACACTCCATAGTACAGAGTGGTAGATGACGGTCAACCCGGTGATTGGTGCCAGCGCTAAAACGGAGAGTATTAGTGTCTGCGCGTCTTCAAAAAAGCAACCGAGAAGCTGTAAATCTGCCCTTTTACCGATGCTGTGGCGGTGAACAGAATGGGCGGCCTACTGGTCTTCACGTGATGAACCACTCCTCGACGCATGCACCCCTAACCTGGGACGCAACATTACTGGCACCTATTCTAACCCCGCTTCATCGACAGCCAAGGCTCAGCACCCGCATCGCATTTGAACGCCCCCACGGAGAAGTTTTGAGCGCATCACCAAGAGCGGGCCCGAAGAGAAAGATCCTGTTTGTCTGCGAGCGCAATGGACGAGGGCTCGGAACAGGCGGGTGCTGCCGGCGAGAGCCCCTTTGACCATGTCGCCGATCAGCTTCGAGCCATGGGAGAGAAGACGGAGGCGCAATTCGAGGAAACGGACTCGATGGGCGATTTAAACCTCATCATTCAAGTTGCGAGTGCAGCAGTGGAGCTGCTGCCCCGCGAGCATTCCGATCTACCATCCTGGCTGAATAACCTGGGACACTGGCTGGGCAGACGATCTGAGCGGAACAGGTCGGTGGACGATCTCGATCAGGCTATCGCGACAATCCAAAGTGCCCTAGGGATCGTGAAGGCGGACGATGCGCTTTGGCCCATTATATGGACCAACCTCGGAATCAGGCTTGCGAGACGATTCGAGATGACAGGGTCGATTAGCCATCTCGACCGGGCAATCGAGGCGACGAAAACGGCAATAGAGGCCACCCCTATCGACGGCGCCCATCGGGCTGGCTGCCTAAACAACCTCGGGGTCTGGTTCGGGAAGCGTTATGAGCGACTCGGGTCCGTGGCCGATCTTGATCAAGCGATCGACCTTGCGAGTGCGGCAGTTGAGATCGCGCGCGAAAACCCGACGAGCCAGTGCAACTGGATGGTATCTCTCGGGAACAAGCTCCACGCGCGGTTCGAGAGAACTGGCTCGATGGTTGATCTCATCCGCGCCGTTGAAATCTTGGAGGCAGCGAAGCAAGCCATACCTCGAGACCATCCCAGCCGGCCCCTCGTCTTCAACGCCCTCGGAAACCAGCTTGCAGCGCGATTTAAGAGACTCGGGAACATTGACGACCTCGACCGGGCAATCGAGGTCGCGAGGATAGCAGCAGAGGACATTCCTCTGCATCATCTCGATCGAGCCGGTATTCTCCACAACCTAGCCAACAAACTCGGCGTACGGTTCAACCACAAGAACTCGGTGGATGACCTCGACAGGGCTATTGAAACGGCCGAATCAGCATTGGAGATCACACCTCAAGACCACTGCGACCGACCATTCTGGCTCAACTGCCTCGGGGGCTGGCTGGCGAGCCGTAGTGACCTGAGTGGTTCTATGGAAGACCTGGACCGCGCTATCGACCTCATCGGTACGGCGCTGCAAGCTATATCGGACGAGGAGCCTCTTCGAGCTGGACTGCTGAACAATCTCGGAACCATGTTGACGACACGCTTTACAAAGACTGGCTCGGTAGAAGATCTGCAGAACGCCGTAGATGTTGCCGCAAAAGCCTTCGAGGCCACCCCTGATGACCACCCCAACCGGGCCCTGATGGCATGTAATCTCGGAATTTCGGCTATGGAAAGGTGGAAACTGACCGGTTTGACGGAGGATCTCGACCGAGCTATCGACTATTTCCGGATAGCGGCCCAGATCGCACCGGACGATTCACCCGATCGTGTCCGGCACTTGCACAATCTAGGATTGTCGCTCTCCAAGCAGTTCGTGAGAACTGGCCTTGAGGATAGCCTCAATCAAGCCATTGATGTCCTTGGCATGGCAGCAGGATTGGCGCACAAAGGACACGCATGTAGGGCACGGGTATTCCACATGCTAGGAACCCGCTTCTGGATACGATTCCGACTGTCCAGGTCGGAAAGCGACTATCAGCAGGCCGTCGAGAAGCTCGAGGTAGCAATACAGGCTACACCTTTGGGGGACCCGGAGCGATTTGAAATTCACCATGACATTGGAACTATGTTGTCCTACGTTTCCAAAGACACCGGTTCATTGGGGCTCCTCGAGCGAGCGATCAAGCACTCCAAGGCCGCGGTTAATGCAAAAGGCTACGACGAGACCGATAGAGCCCGCTATTGTCTCCATCTCGCAACCTCACTTGAGGAGATGCACCGGCGAACCGGCTCCGCCGACGATCTAGCCAGCGCACTCGCCTGGTATCAGGAGGGCTGGGGCTGCCGCACCGCCCAGCCATCGGTGCGTATCGAGCTAGCCCAGAGAGTCGCTCACATCCTCACGCTGCAGTCGGAATGGGACGAGGCGAGCGAGGTGCTGCACGAGGCCGTTTACCTCGTCCGGCACTTGAGCCCCCGGTCGTTGCCGCACACGGACAAGCAACGCATGCTTGCGTCATGTGCTGAACTGGCCCGCATGGCAACGGCCGTGGCCCTGAACGCGGGCAAGGACCCAGTGTACGCCCTGCAGCTTCTCGAGCTCGGCCGAGGAGTCATCGCGGGCTCGCTGGTAGAGATGCGCACCGACATCTCCGATCTCGAGCACCAGCACCCTGGTCTTGCCGCCGAGTTCACGGTCCTGCGGGACGAGCTGGATGCGCCGCATGAAACGTCGATATTCATATTGCCCACCGGCAACACGTCGCTCTGGCAGTCGCAGACGAGACGACGCCACGAGCTGGATCAACGGTTCAGCAGTCTCATTTCCCAGATTCGCGACCAGCCGGGGTTTCGCAATTTCCTCCTCCCCACCACACTGGGCGAGCTGAAAGCCGCGGCGGACCCGGGACCCATTGTGGTTATCAACCTTAGCCCCTACCGCTGCGACGCCTTCCTCGTCGAGCGTGACAGAATTCGGCTGCTCCGGCTGCCCGCCTTGACCCCGGACGATGCCGAGCGGCGAGTCGGGGACCTCCGGGCATCATTGAACCAGGGTTCTCCTGCGGTCGACCTGTCCTTGCTCGAGTGGCTGTGGGACGCCGCCTGCGGCCCGATCCTCGAAGCGCTGGGTTTCACGGGATGCCCGCCGCCGGGTGGCCGCTGGCCCCAAGTATGGTGGATCCCCACCGGGCTGCTCAGCCTGCTGCCCCTCCACGCCGCCGGGCGCCATGCCAGCGCCTCGGCTGAAACAGTGCTGGACAGGGTCATGTCGTCGTACGCCCCGTCCGTCAAGGCGTTGCTGCACGGGCGCCGCGACCGCGCCCCCCCCGCCTCGGCCTGCGGGTCCCCGGCATCCAAGCCGGACCGGGCTCTGCTGATCGCCATGCCGACAACGCCGGGGCTGACTGGGGCCGGGGCGCTCCCTTTTGCCGCGGATGAGGTCTCCATGCTACGCGGCCTGTGCGAGCCGCTGCAGCTGGAGCCGGTCTGTCCGCGTCCGCTCAAGGACGCCGTTCTGGGCGAGCTAGGCTCTTGCAAGATATTCCATTTTGCGGGCCACGGGCGGTCGGACCCCGCCGAGCCTTCGCGGAGCTGCTTGCTCCTCCAGGACTGGGAGCAAAACCCGCTGACCGTGGACAATCTTCGAGGCTGCAAGTTCCACGAGAGCCAGCCGTTTCTTGGGTACCTCTCCGCCTGCTCAACCGGCGCCAGCGATGCGGACGAGCTTGCCGACGAAGGCATCCACCTTGTCAGTAGCCTGCAGCTGGCGGGTTTCCGCCACGTAGTGGGAACACTCTGGAAAGTTTCCGACAGCCATTGCGTCGACGTCGCGCGTGTCTTCTACGAGACTATGAGGAACCAAGGGATGACGGATGCGGCCGTCTGCCTAGGGCTTCACATGGCCGTTCGAACGATGCGCGACAGCTGCATCGTCAATGAAGCCGGTTCCAGGGATGCCAGGCTGCTCGTGGTTGGAAAGCAGAAGAACAAGCAACTCGAAAATAGCTACTGGGTTCCCTACGTTCACTTTGGCGTTTGAGTATAGATAAGATAAACCCGGCGCTTCACTAGGGGCGCTCGGGAGATTTTCTTTTAATTCTTTTTACACTAGTTATTCCGTGTCTTGAAAAATAAATAATTAAACAAGAAACGGCCATAGACGGTCTCAGCGTCGATGGCCGCCGGGAGGCTTTCATGGTAAATTTCCGAGGGCGTTCTCATATCATGCATTGTAGCACCCGACCCACGAACTGAAGAGATGGCAGCAAAATACTCTCCAACTAGTCTGCACCGCCTTGCGGCTTGGCTACCCACGCAGGCTCGAGGTAAATACAGCGAGTTATTGGGGTTTGGAGCCGTCGGTGGTTGATTCTGCTGTGCCACTCGCCGTACGTACGTCAATGTCGTACATTTGCCACGAGCCGACTGACCGCCCTTTCAGCTTAGCATCGCGGCTGGCTGGCGATAGATCCTCCAGGAGCT
>Ga0247760_1000973_pt1 | contig 29049 bp, 47 predicted proteins | sample UWRJL171409R4_FD_179936 | JGI IMG/M metagenome (GOLD analysis project Ga0247760, IMG submission 179936) | Plant litter microbial communities from Arlington Agricultural Research Station in Wisconsin, United States - UWRJ-L171-409R-4 | ecosystem: Environmental > Terrestrial > Plant litter >... | reverse complement strand
GCAAGCGAACCCGCCCTATCAAGTACACATATCATTGCGGACCACATACCGCCCAGTGACCCACTGTCCGCTGCAATCGCTAACTGTAATTTTGTTGGACAGCCGCATCCACAATCGCGTTGACCGACTTTTGGGATGGTGACGGGTGGGCGGCTTTGGGCTTTGGCTGCCTGGGCGTCGTGGGGCGTCGTGGCCCACAATATCGGGCGGTCGGGCATCGGTTATCCGGTGCTAGGGTCGCACGCCACCGCACGGCCTTTGATTGGACCACTGACCTGAGCTTGACGCTTGCCAGCTTTTCCTGCCGCAACATCAACAACCTCCAAGCTTTTGCCTCTAAGCTTCGCCCCCAAAGGTACGCCAAAGACAGGATCTTTCTCTCCCCTAAATAACCGCTACTATTCGTGTTGCTAACGCGACTTGTGGTTCTTCTAAAAGTCGCGCCGGCTTCGCTAAGCAGATTTCCCGCGCCACGAATCCAGCCATCGCGACCGCCGTCGCCCCTTCCCTCCGCTTGCCGCCCATGCCTGCCACGATCTTGCTCGGCCCCCGCCGCCCGATCACATTGAACTCAGCGCTCAGGAAAGATGAAAACATCATCAGCGAAGCAGCGTACGCTGCGGCCGCGGCGAACTTCTCCCAGACTCTCTGGGACAACAGACACACAATTTCCGAGCTCGTCAAGCACCATCTGAGGCTCAACGCTGGCCCCGCTCACTGCTGCGCCGTTGACCCGCCGGAGAAATGGATACAGGGCGGCTTCAACATCTGCATTCCGGTCCGGGTGTGGTCGGGGCCGCGGCGCTTTACCCATACTTCCTCTGCTCCAGCAGACGAGCAGACACTTATTTTCCGCTGCGTCATGCCGCACAAGATCGCCCAAGGGGCCGTGGACGAGAAGCTGAGCTGCGAGGTTGGCACTCACGCGTGGATGCAAAGTCAGTGTCCTGAAGTGCGAATACCACACCTGTACGGTTTCGGCTTTTCCGACCACCGCCACGTACGTAGGGCTCCGCCAGGCTTGTGCTCTCCGTTCCCCCGCTAACGCCTGCCTTCGCCGCAGTTTACCCACAAGGAGCGCATGCCGTTCTACGTTCGCTTCTGGCATACTATACGATGCTGTCTCCGCTCCCTCCTCGGCTTCCCGGGCTTCCTCTCTTGCTACACCGCTCACCCCGCCAGCCACCTGCGCCTGCCCGCGGCCTACACTCTGCTCGAATACATCGGCCCTAACACCGGACGCATGCTCTCAGAGACATGGGAGACGCTTCGAGGCGACCAGCACCGCCAGCAGAGGCTATTTCGGGGCCTCTCCCGTATCCTTATCTCCCTGGCTCGCGTGCCTCAGCCTCGAATAGGGTCCTTCCTCTTCGGCACCGATGGGACGGTGACGCTGACGAACCGACCTCTGCTTTGTAATGTAGCTATCCTGGAGAACGATGGGGCGCCACGGACGATCGACGAGACATACTCATGCGTCGAGCCGTTCGTCGCCGACCTGCTCAATCTGCACGACGGGCATTTCCTCGCGAACCAGAACGCTGTGGAAGACGCTCAGGACTGCCGCCGCCAGATAGCAAATCGGACGCTCTTACGAACGCTGTCCCATCACTTCGTAGGGGGTAGGTCGCGGCGGCGAAACGGCCCCTTTCGCCTCCAACTCACCGACCTCCAACAGAGTAACATTTTCGTCGATAACGATTGGAACGTCACCTGTTTGATCGACCTCGAGTGGGTGTGCGCCTTACCTGCCGAGATGCTTGCCGTGCCGTACTGGTTAACGGGTCTTGGGATCGACGAGCTTGTGGGTAATAACCTTGTCGGGTTTAACTCCGTCCACCAACAGTTTGTTAGCGTATTGAAGGAGGTGGAGGAGGAGATGCTGAGGAAATCCAGCCTCTCGGAGGAAGGCGGGGCGGCGACGCTGTCTAGCACGATACACGACGGTTGGGAGTCTGGTGCGGTGTGGTTCTGGCACTGCCTCGACTCCGTCAACGCTATGTTAACCCTTGTGGAAGATCACATCGCCCCTCCGTTTAGTCATGTGTCTACTGACGCGGAGGTGCTACATAAGTACTGGTGTCAGGGATCCTGCAAGGTCGTCAACAAGAAGGTTGCTGACCACGACAAGTACGTAGAAGAGTTGAAGCGCTTGTTCAACCCATCTTCAGGAGACGGGCAGCGCCAGTAGAGAATGCTAGCTATGTTTCCAATCCTTCGCATCCATCACTACTCCTAAACACAAAATGACCCAGCTCTCAGGCCGACTACGATGTCACTCCTACGCCCCGGCCCCTTTCTCTTTCTCTGACTTCTCCTTCCCCTTCTCCTCTTGCTCCTTCTGCTTCACCTTCTCCTCTCTTTCCTTATCCATCTCCTCTTGCTGTCTGCGAAACCACTCTTTCTCCCTCTCCTTCATCTCCTCCGCTTCCCTCCGCCTCCGCCTCTCCTCTCTGTCCTGCTTCACACGCGTACCGGACGAGACGACGATGGCTAAATCGGTAGCATTACCATTGGTACCAACGGTCGCCTTAGCACCACGCGTGCACCAGTTAGCAGTTAACGCATTAAGCAGGGTGGGGACGCCTGTTGGTGCTCACCTCGTGCTCGGCCAGCTCACCAGTTGAATGGCTCCAACGCGTTGGGTCCACATCTGCGCCGTCTGCCATGCTTGTAAACCTTGGTGTTCCTGCGCTGAGGCTACGCGCTTGTGTGAATGACGGTGCAGGGCGCGGATAAGGCGACCACTCAAGGGTTAGGGAAGAAATTTGATATTTAGGGCCTCGTCAGGCGCAGGGAGGCGAGCGGGGTAGTGGGTTTATCATTGGATATGGCTGATGATTCGCCTGCTCAACCAAAATAACCTCACAGGCGTGGCCAATCCTGCGGGAGCGGCCAGTCCTGTGCGTGCGTGGCCAACCTGCTCCAGGCAATTCCAATCATGGCCAGCGGACGGGGTGTTGAAGGAGGTGTGCTGTGCGCGGGTATCGCCCTCGACACCGTCGTAAAACATAGAGTACCCGGGCAGCCTGGCGCGTCGCAGTGTCATGCGTAGACGGCTGCGTTCTTAAAGGGGACGTCGCCGTTGGTCATGAGGATTGTGAGGTCAAGGGGTCATCGGAACGCCCGCGGCAGTTGTGTCGCCATCAAGGTCGGATGTCACTACGCACGATGCCAGGTTGTTCGAGGATGTCCGGCCCGTTAGAACCGGATCTCGCGGTGGAGTCTGCGGTGGACGTGGGGGTTGCGGGGGGGCGGGTTCGGTCTCTGCCGAAGACATTCGATTGTGGCCTAAGGTAGTAGACGGCTCCCGCTGGGGCCGGTCGATCGCCTGTCCCGGGCCGGTTAACTCGACAGAGACACAAAACACGACGAGTTCAGCATCCGTAATCAGCCAGCCGTAACGTATGTTTAGTTCTGCCATATAATACAGGATCTGCCGAACAGGGTCCTTCCATAGGTAATGAGCGGCCGTCCTGTACATGCTGCTTCGCCACTTGATGGCGAGTTTGGTATCGCCAGGGAGTAAGTTTTGGTATAGCTTGTTGTCCAGGCTTTGCGAGTCGGAGCACACCGACCAGTCCGGCTTGAAGAGACGTGCGGTATCCCCTCCGTGATAGCATCGCCCACCACGACCCACATTGAGGTCGTTGTCCTCGTGCATGCCCAGGACATGACGCGCGTGTCCTAGAGCTGCGTTGACGGGAGGCAGCAGGAACTTGCTTGCACCCTCTCGAGCCTCTCCGCGCCAGCCTCAACCATCCCCCCTTGCCCTCTCAGTCCGCCAAATCCTCGACACCGACAATCCCGTACCGCGCCCCTTGGTCGGAAGGGCCTCCAACATACGCAAGACCAGTCCGACTTCTACAACCTGCCTCGAGCAGCGTAACCGCGGGGTGGGTGCGCAAAGGCAGTATGCCGGTCAGCCTCGCCGGGGCGAGCTCGTTGCATCTACGCCGCCCTTCAATCCGCCAGGCCCCGCGCTGGCCCTTGACAGCCACCTTCGACGGCCTCAAACTCGCCTCGCTCCCTGAGCCGGACGAAGAGCACAAGGGATAAAACCGGGTCTCGACATCGAGTCTTGGGCGGCCGACGAGGATAATGGGACGCACTACCCAAGGCGGTGCGCCGTCGAGAGACAAGGCGTTGACTTCATCATCACCACCGCCAGAAACCCCGCCACACCGATCCTCGTCCGCGGTCTAGCCTGTTCGTGGAACTTTACATCTGTTACTGCGGGACGGCCTGCCACTGGTCAGCGGTAACAATAATGACGATGCCTCTTGCCCTGGGGGGGTGATCGGTCAACTTGGCGGATGGCCGCCGTCTAGGAGAAGCTTGCTGCCTTTGCGCACCCACACTTCGACCGAGGCCGCCTACATACAGCCTCCCGTCTCAAGCTCCTTAACACCGCCTTTAACGCCCCCCTCTACGACCCTCCCACGATGCTCGACGCCACTCCTCTCGTTCCACTACGCTCTCAACCTTCCCTCGACAACACGTCGTCCCCGCAGGCGGTAACCACGATTTCGATATGCCGACAGGTCGGGCTGCCGTGGCACCCGCTCCTACTGGCCGTAGCGAAGGGCGCGGCGGTGACTGACCGGGCTGGACCCTTGCGCGCCGTTCCTCACCGACGCCTAGTACAGCAAAGAGGCGGCCTTCATCGAGGGCGTCGCTGGCGGAGCCGGTGACCCCCACACCATCGTCGGGCTGAGAATCCCGCTACTCCGCGCCCTGGTGCGCAACTGCACCATCTCGGCTAGTCCGGCGGAGGAGGCGGCGACCGGTCGGGGGCGAGGGTGAGCAACCTAACCCCTTACAGCGTCGCCAGCCCATGGCCGACGCTACCGACAGCCTCTTGGCCATATTACGGTTGTTGCCCGGCATTGGTGGCCTGCCGGCGCGTCTGTCGCAGACGATCACGGATCACATGGCGTGGCTCTTGGACCAAAACTTGGCTGACCAGAGTGACGAGAACCGGGCCACATAGGGCGGTCGATCGAAGCCAGGAAACTGGTCACTCTCGGCGGCGCAGGAAGCGTCCGTCCCCCGACTACGGACTTGGCAAACGGCTGCCCTCTGCCCACCAGCTTCGTAGCATCAATTCCTAGCCGCCGGTGCTGAGGAGACAAGTCAGCCCCATATGGAGGGGACGCTCCGAAACGTCGCGCGGCGCCGGGATGGGCCCAGCCAGCGGCCAGCAGCAGTGGGCCTCCGTACATCAGAGTTTGCGATGGTCATGCGCTACTGGCCACGGTGCTCGCTAGAGCCAGCTTTGAAGTCCTCTCGATCCACGCCGCCACGCTCCGTCCTCCCGCCAGTGCGCCTTCACGCGCCGCGGCTTCGCGTGCCCCGTGCTCGTCGTCGGCGTGGCTGTTATCACCGTCGGCTTTAACCTGCACCGTGCCTGCTGTCGTGGTATCGTCATCATGGAGGGCCATAGCCGCACATACTGCGGGACGACGCAGAGGCCAGCGTGGGCCAGGGCAGCGTCGGACAGGTGATGGGCGACGGCGCATTCGTTTGGGGGTCTGCGGGCTCTTGGAGGCTGGCCTTAGGCGCATATTGTCGCCCTCGCTCTTGACCTAGCACAAATGCATGATACCATGCAGTCTCCCCAGCACCCCATGTATTGCAGTAATATATTTATCGAACAGAGGAACTGTCAATCTGCTGCCAAGCTCATAAACCTGCCCGCCTTCCATGATTCCTGGATCATAGCTTCTACCTTCTCAGAACTAAGAAAAATGCTGCATCTTATTGCCTTGCATTACCCTCTCGGCCGCCTTGTCTGGTCTTCCATCTCACGGATTGGAAATGCTGCTTCGGCATATCCAGGTTGTCTTGGCCTCTTACCAGAGACGCAGGCGCGGCCGGTTCGAAGGTGTGCTGGCGCCACGTAGGTAGCAGTGGTTTGTCGCTGTGACCATGCGACATGTCACTGCGGTGCCTGGTCGAACCGTTATTTGAGGCCTGGGACAAGGTCTAGCTGTCGATCAGATACCAGCGCTATATAGCCAACATGACCGAGCGTTGCATCACAGAGGTAATCGAGTCACCACACGGTCGATCTGATGTGTTGCCCTGGATCGGCAAGCCATATGCGACTACTGGCGAAGTTGCTTGAACTACGTGCACAGGACCACCCGTAAGGTTAACGACTTGGTCACCACCTTGGGAAGTCCTTGCGCGTCCAGCCCAGCTTGATGTGCGGATACGTCGCCAATGCGCAGCGCCATGGGGCTAGTGGTGTCGGTTGTCAAGTGTGGTCTGGGGCCGTCGCCGACCGCGGACCGGCCAAAAGTTGTGGTCAGCGTAATAATGGGGGCGGGGTCGGTACGGGCGTGTCGAATTCGTGAGGGATTACCGGAGGTAATACCGCGAGCTTGTTCAGGGGCGGCAGCGTTGGAGTCTACAATTCTGTTCCTATCCAGGCAGTTAGCGCTGAGTCCCCATCTCAGACCTGCAGGAGAGCAGCGGAATGAAGCAACTTACGTTCTGCGCGATCCAAGACGGGATGGCACGGTACCACTACCACAGTGGGCCGTGATACTCGTCAATTGGTGGCGACAGCTCACCAACACTCTCCCAGCCTACGGTTTCTAATGGGCGCATGCGTGATGCGCTTCCATGCCCCCCTCAACGTTGGGCGGTGACGATGTGTTGCTTCTTCGCAACCCAGTCGCAAGCTCCGTTTCACTTCCGCCCCAGGTTTTCGCATATTGCCCGACAATCACTGAGGCGCACACCGAGCCACGGCCATCGAGCTCGTTCGCCAATGCCCGACGCAAGATGCATTGCGGTCGTCAACGCTGCATCGGCGACGCGGCGCTTCGTTCGGACCGCGCTGCGCGGCCGGCCGAGCCTCGCCGGTCTTCTGCAGCTGGTCGCTGTTCGCTGTTGGCGTAGTGCGATGGTTGCCGCTTGAGTTCAAGGCCGCGGAGAAGATAGGGACCGTATGTAAGGAACTTGAAGCAAAAGGCTGCAGGAGCGCTGGGTGCTTGGAGCAATGGAGCGATTGACCCGAGCGTGAGCTCGGTAAGACATGGCAGAAGTGCTCATAGTGGCGTTATAGTCCGTGCAGAGTGTTCCGCCCAAGCCACTTCAAAACCCAAACGAGCAGCGCGCTCTCCACTACCCCTCAGCGCATAAGTGGCTTTAACCGCCTCCAGCAGTTCAACTTACTCGGCTCGCACACCGTCCCGGGAAACGTGGCCTACTTGCTCACGGTCACCGGTTGGCCGCACGACCGCCGCAAATCGCGCGGCGCCGAGCTCCTCGACTTCGTCAGCCTCGCCGACAATGCCCGTCAGTACCCGTCCTAGCGATCTGGCAGCCAGAAGCAGCACGTCGGCATCGCCTACGCCCTTGCGACCAACCCGCGCATCCTGCGGCGGACGAGGCGACATCTATCCTCAACCCCGAGACTAATCCCTGAGGGCGCCGAGATTACGATCCCTCTTGACCCCACCAACCTCACCCACGCGCTCTCCATCGACCTGCGCGACGGCGGCTCCGCCCTCTCGACCAAGGCTGACGTGCTCGCGGACTAGTCCCGCGTAACAGTGACCCCGGTCAACACACAGCAGACGGCCCTCACGCTCGACTCCATCACGGTTTCAATTATCAATAACGACTTCCTCACCAGGTATCGACCCAGAGAGCACGCTTTACCAGGACCACACCGCGGCCGAGGGCACCCACTGGTACATCAACATCTAGGCCGCCAGCGTGGAGGACAAGGACAATCCGGCCCTCCTCAAGCTCGTCGAACTCTATAAGGACCCGGAGATCTAGGACGCGCTCCTCAAGGCGTCGGGCGGCACGGCCGTCCTCACCAAGTTCTCCGCTAACTAGCTCTAGGGCTTCCTACCGTTCTAGGCCCCTGGGCACGGTGGCGCGCGACCCTGGCACCAGACGGCCGATGCCGACCGCCCGATCTAGCGGGTGGCGACGCCCGGGCGGCCCCGAGGCCCGAAGCCACCCACCCGGCACGTCCACACCGCCGAGACGAGGACGCCATGACCACAGCGGCACCCCCGACCGTCAGTTCCGCGACACCGTTAAGACCTTCCCGGCCACGGCCGGGCTCGTGCGCGCCGTCGATAGCGTCACGCTCGACATTGACGCCGGCGAGATCTTCGGTATCATCGACTACTCGGGCGCGGGCAAGTCGACGCTCGTCCAGCTGATCAACGACTCGAGCCTGTAATGTTCAGCACGGTGCTCACCGACGGCAGGGACATCTCACGCCTGCCCGAGGCGGAGCTGTTCATCTTCCTAGTAGCGACGATGACAAGTTACGGGGTTTGGAAATTCGGAGTTGGGGATCCTTCATGGTGGATGTGGGCTGGCAGACGCGCGGGGCATGTGTCCTAGGGTTAGGGTTATATATCCAGCAGCACCACGCCAGCCGCATGCACTGACTGGGAGTTCCAGCTCGAGCACGGCGGCGTGCTCGTGAGCTGGGCCTCCCCGAGGGCGTGCCGTCCACGACCAGCAACAACCACCTTGCCGTGATGACTGAGGACCACCCGATGGACTACGGCTCGTTCGAGGGCACCATCCCCCACGGTAAGTACGGTGCCGGTACGGTCACGATCTGGGATGACGGACGGTACACGCTGGAGAAGTGGCATGACGATAAGATCATCGTCACCGTCAAGGGCGCCCCGACGGACCGCTGGGCCGTGTGCGGTTGGCATCCGCACCGACGGAGACCGCGAGAAGTCCACCTGGCTGATGCACCGGATGAAGACGGATGCAGATGGCCGGCCGCAGCTTGACGGCGCGCCCGTGACGGCGACCGAGCAGGCCGATGCGCCCGCATCGCGCCCCCCGCGCCTGCCGTCGGTCCCGACCGGCGTAAGCCCATACTCGTGACGGCATCGACCCTGGGGCTCGCGCGGGACGCCGCTGAGCGCGCCGAGCATTGCGGATCGCCGTGGGTGGAGTTCAAGTGGGGCGGCATCCGCGCGATCGGGGTGTGGGATAGCGCGCGATTGCGCTTGTCCGAGCGCAGCGGCGCCGACGTCACGGCCCGCTACCTGAGTTGACGGGCATGGACGCGGCGCTGGGCGCGACATCCGCGGTCGTCGACGGCGAGCTCGTCGCGCTGGATGCCCAAGGCCGCCCGAGCTTCTCTCAGCTGCAGTCGCGGATGAACCTCACCAAGTGAGATCGCGTAAGAGGTCGCACGGATTCCGGTGCGCTATTACCTATTCGATATGCTTAAGGTGGATGGCGAGGATGTTACGGGGCAGCCCCTTGCTGAGCGTCGATCTATTCTGGAACGCATCGCCGACGGCGCCGACGCGGTGATCGCGGTGCCGCCGATGTTTAACAACATCGACGCGGCGCTTGCCGCTCGCCGCGAGTTCGCGCTGGAGTGGTCGTGAAAGACCCCCGGTCGACCTACCGGCGCGGAGCGCGGACGGAGTCGTGGCTCAAGCTCAAACTGGCAGCCACATGTGGTATAGTGGCTCAATCGGCTATGGGGCCAGAAGCTCCCCACGAATAAATTGCGAGCTCTTTACGACTCCAACGTGATGGCTACTTCTCGTGAAGCCACCGCTGCTGTCTTTGGCTGCCCGGACACATCAAGGTCAGGTCGATCCACTCTCCACTAAGCCAACTCAACCCCCACCCACGCTTCTTGAATGGTCCGAGCTTCTAGCTGGCCAAGTGATGGACAAAAAAAACGATACACCAAAATATGTTTCAGTGGGTTTCAGGGCCAAAAAGATCGACGTCGCTACAAAAAACCCTAGCTGAGCATCGCTATGACGCCTCTGAAGCAAGACTTTCTTGTCCATATCCCTTGGCTGTACCGTTTTTTTTGTCCACCACTTGCTGGCCCTCCTGCATGGCGCGCCCAGCCCCGGTGACAGTCACAAATGAAATGAATGTGCGAGCGAACCAGATTCCCTGGCACATGAAGCGGTCGACCCCGACTGCGCCCCGCAACCCTTTGGATCACAAAGTCGGTGTCAGCGCCTGTCACGAAAGCCATGCAGCAATTCTGTTTTGAGCGGATAAAAAGCGAATGTTCACTGCCCAGTGGCGGGGATGAGACCAAACGTGGGGTGGCGCTAATGTAACCATGCAGCCCGGTAAATTATCGGGCTCTGTCTTTCTTCTCAGGCGCAAACCTGTTGGGTTTCCACAACCCCCGTCATCGCTCAATGCCGCCTCCGTGTGCGTCAGACTCAAATGTATCGTGGGATGCCTCGTTCACAGCAATGATTGAACCGTCCTATTCGGCGCGTATAGAAACAGCCAGTCTTGCATACCTTCAGAGCGGACTGAGCGCATGTCTGGCCCCGTTATTTTCTTATCAAGCCTTATCTGGTGCTTAATGTGGGAATTGTGGTCCGTGCGTCCTCCAGCAACCCCGCCATGATCCCGGCCAAACTTTCTCAACCAGAAGGGCTTCTCCCCACAACAACAGCCCCCGGCCAGACAGCCACCATGGCTTCAGGATGCTCGATCCCAAGAGGGGAGGCAGAAGCATCCATTCGAAAGACTGGCGTCTACAGTTTGGGAGATATTCAAGTAGGGGCCGAGGTCGCTAAGTTCAGAGAAAGCGGTTTGCCAACCAAGACGCCGTACGGCTTGGATTTTTGCGCCCAGAACTCTCTGGACAATCAGGTACGCTACTGAGAAAGACGCCTTATCATCATATTAATGCTCTCTTGCTTCAGGACATACGAAAAATCATCGAGTCGATTCTCGACCGGCCTCACTGGGGATGCATCAAAATATACAGCGACGCACTTCCTTCTGACCACGCGCTGTTTTTCCACAATCCCAGCTCCTACCTGGAGGAACCAGTAGCACCAGCGCTCCTCGTCCAGTTATGCAGCCCTGGGTCGCGAATTGTTTTTTACAAGGGTTCACATGTACAGAATATAAGCCCAAGAGAACTGGAAGGGTGGGGTCTTCTTGCACTGCCTCGCGTGGAGATGAGAAGAGAAGGCATCGTTGAGGCCGAAGTTCCGATGGCGAAGGGTGGATTGTAAGATTTTTGATTGTTGTTGGAACGGTATTGACTCGGGTGCTAACTTGTCACAGGGCTATCATGGATAGTCGGCTCGGATTTACCGTCCTCAACGGCTTCTGCGTCAATGTTGGTTTCGCGTCGGAGTCCGAGATCCGCTATTGGGCGAAGATGGAATTACCTGACTCAGAGGCTCTTAGGACAAAAGTCGAAGAACTAAAGCGCAGAAGCTTCGACATAAATGTTCTATTCGCAAGCGAGATAGCTGTCGGTGCAAGCACAGAGTAATCAAGATACATGGTTGTATATGATATGATCAGCCATGGTAGCTGCGGATGTCTCAACATGTGTAGAGAAATAGCCACCGACTGACTGGTGTGCGGTCCCGTCCACGGTGTAAACAGACAGTGTCGGAGCTCGTCGAACCGGAGTTGTACTTTGCAGGGTGGCATAAGCAGCCGAGAGTGCCGGGCCGTCCACCGTGTGCACAGACAGGGTTGGAGCTCGTGAAAGTGAAGTTGCTGAAGAAAGAAGGGGCGTTTGTGTGAGGGCAACTCCATGGTGAACTATGGAGTCGCTAAAAGCAGCGTATGCTGCCTCCGAGTTTTCCGAGCGGAAAAGTGCTTCAACATCGCCGCCTCCTCCAAGTCCAAGATCGCGCTCCCTTAGCTGAAAAGGCGGGCCGCCGTTCGAGATAGCCAGTTCAGGATGATCAGTTAATAAGCCTGGAAGACTCTGCCAGGTATTTGACGATCCATAGTTGTCTGGTGAGAGTATTAGCATCAATCCAAGAAAAAGACGTAGTGGGAGTAGTTGCGAGGATGATGTACCAATAGCGGAGTTAGCCTGGAGAGATTCATATGGTACTGTAACCATATCCACATCCCCTCTAGTAAGTCGTCCTTGCTTTCGCTGTGGGGCATCCGCTTCCAACTGTCGACCTCGTTTGCGAAGGCGTTTCGGATTACGCGAGAGACCATCCCCGGCGTAGGCTGTCGGTGGCAGAGCCGAGCGCAGCTTATCGGACACTAACTTGGACAGTTTCTCCCGGCACTCCTTGGCTGCCTTGACCTTGTGGCAGGACGCAGCAGTTCTCCCTTGTTTTGGAGCAGCTGGACACTCACCAACATGCCTTTTGACTTGCGATACCAGAACCATAGATTTCCCGCAGAAAGTACACTTCTCATCGCATTCGACATCTGTATCTCTGTTAGTACAACCGTATATGTGTGAGAGTTTAGGCCAACTGATGTACGTTGCCCGTAGTGCCGTTGAAGTCCCTTTTGATCAAAAGGCCCTCCCTCGCAGTCAGGCTCAGGACACATAGTCCCTGTTTTGACCTGGCTAACGTCGTGATTGTTAAAATTTTGTTCGTCGCCATGAACTGAACTGTCACCGCCAACTGATCCACCACCGCCAGTGGTTGGTTTGTCGTTGCCAACTGATTCGCCAACCCCAACGGCTGACTCGTCATCGCCGAAGCCTTCATGGTTCAAACAAAGGAATAAAACGCGAATCGAGTCGTCTAGTTGTGACTGAAAGCGTTTTAGCATGTCGAAATCGCAAATTGTGAAAATACGTACCTGGCAAGCCTTGACACGCTCAACTGCACGAGCTATTTGTGCCTGCAAGGGGGTTAACGCGATTCGCGCATGGCAGAGTTCGTGAACACTAACTTGGCGATTGCTAGTGTGTGTCTCTAATTCTCCCTCGCTATTAAAATACTTGGGACAGTTTTGGCATTTGTTCTGCGTCATCTTCGCTTCCCAACGATGCGACTCGAAGGTGTGAATGGGTAAAGATGGAGGTTGAGGTCGGGAAAACCCACCTGATCTGTCTGCAATGTCACGTGGTTTGGGCATCTTGGCAAGTCGGGCTTCCATGGCACCGCTTCGGCAGAACAATGAAGGCCTGACCCGATGGCGTATATATTCCCACCACTGCTGAAGATTCGCGACAAGTCCACAGCCACACTTTTCAATTTCAATACCCTCACCAAGTCCTACACCAAGCCTCACCAGCACCAAATCCCAACAATTACGTTTAAGATGCCAGAGAAATGCAAGCTGTGCAATGGCAGTGGGTTTCAGGGTCCTTACAAATGTGGACTATGTGGAGGCCCTCCTCCCCAGGAAACACCAAAACCCGACAAGCAGACACCCACTCAAGAGAAGCCCGGGGAGTAAAAGCTTTGCAAGTTAGAGAGTTTGAAAGATCCCAGTTGGCGATTGAATGTTGCTAATAGCGGTCGCAGGCAAAAGCCCATTTGAGAAGGGGTTTGGGAATAGAGGCATCACTTGCAATAGTACTCTTCAAACATTGCGCAATGGGCACCCTCACCGATATCAGGCCATGCCGTTGCAACAAACACGTAGCAGTTGGGGTTGAAGGGTAGAATTCAGTGCAGGAGGCCTTGTGGATCAAACTACACCTCTCACTATTTGGCTGGTGTTAGCAACATAAAAGATGATCGTATTAGCTGTAATTGCGACAGCAACTGATTCATAAAGTCAATAATATATGTTCTACGGTGCTAGATCTGTGTAACTATGAGCTCTATTAGAGAGACAAGACAAATCTCTGTAATGTCTAACCGCGCATCAGTTAGCATGATGCCAGATGCGGGCGCTTGGTGATGCCGGATACAGGCTGCGCGCTGCATCAGGGCACGGGCCTCCTAGGAGGGACTAAGCCCGATGTAGATGGAGGGTAGGGACACAGTCACGGTACACGGGACACGGTACACGGGACACGGTACACGGGGACACGGGACACGGTACACGGTACACGGTACACGGTACACGGTACACGGTACACGGGGACACGGCGGGACACGGGACCACGGGACACGGCGGGACACGGGACAGTGAACCTGATCTGTGTCCTTGTCACTTATATTCCATAACTAATGTTACAGTAAATCCAAGTGGTAGCGTTATTTTAAGGTGTTCGGAACAATTTACCAAGGCAATCACTGACTAGCTAACTCTGGTATTGCGCACCATCCACTTCCAAAGGCCGTCTTTTCCAGGGGCTGAATTCAGCGCCGACACTCACATGGAATGCCAAAAGTCGCTCGCAATGCGGTCAACGTGTCTCCAGTGATCATGCAGATTGTTTCACGGATCACGCTAGGCCTTCCGTCCGGCGACCGAAACCAGTTAGAGCTGCGGGTCCGGGTTTGCATGATTAGCCAGAGCGGTAACGGCGAAGAAGACTGTGTCCTGCAACGTGGCTGATACCAGAAGTACCACAAGATTCAGAATCGACAGCCCATCAGGTACTAGGCAACGGATCACCGACCAGAGCAGTCCAGTCGGGGTTGAATAATAAATTTCGGTTGTCGAAAATGTCCGAGCTGGTAGATAGGTGGCCGGGGCAACGGCCGTGCCCCCGGGATACACTTCTGCATAAGCGTGTAGTCAGTTCTGATCAGGTATTGAGCTCCTGGTTGTTGGAATTGACGCTTGCTAGAATGGACTGAGTGGGGGAGCGAGTGGACGGCGGGTTCTATCGAAGGATCCAGAGGCGATTACCACTCCGCATTCTCCATTTGGGGATGGTTGTTGGTCCCCAGATCTGAGAACCCCGATGACAGGTATAAAACAGCACCCCAACTCCACCACCTCCCCACTATCGCAGTCATGTCATGCCCGGCGTTCTCCTTTGCATCTTGTGGCTGCGAGGAACTGTCAACGTCGTGAGTTCGGAGTCTTGTAAGCCGTGTATCAACCGCTGCCAACTGACGCTATCACAACACCCGTCTGGCCTTTAACCATCTGGACCCACCGGTCTTTTCTCTCACGACAACGTTGTCTATTACCTTACACTTTATCATCATCATCAATTCAAGGATTCACCAGCCTCACATCATGTCCGGCGTGCATAGACCCTCCGCGGAGAGCGGAGAGCAAAATCCTCCCCTCCCCGCCAGCTCCACCGATGGCGACAAGAACCATGAGTCTCCTCCCCGCGACTCGGTAGGCGGTGACGCAGAGTACCCACCCACTCCTCCTCCTCCGCCACCACCGCCACCGCCGCCGCCGCCGCCGCCGACGCAGCCACCTGCCTCTGTAGGAGGCGCCGAAGCAGAGAGTCCACCCACTCCTCCGCTGCCGCCGCCGCCGCCGCCAGCGGCCTCGCCAGGCATTAACGAGGAGCACCCAGCCCGTCCAGGTCACCTAGTCAACGGCGACAGGGAGCACGCGGCCCCTCTTCCTCCTAAGGAAGAAAACAATAGACCTCAGGCTCAGGCTATGGATATGAGGGAGGTTTAAAAACGGCTTGATATTGGGAGTGCTATGATGACTAGTTGCTGGAGGCGAATGTATTTATGATACTTGGTGGTTATAGTGCTTTATCTAACAGTCTCAATTTCGACGTTGGAAGTCAGGTGCTTCCTGTTGATTTTTGTTCGCAACTTGGTGTCGGTGCCTGCAGAGTACTAACGTAAGCTATCTCGGCCGAAGTGGGTCGAGTCAGCTGATCAAGCTCGCACCAAATAGCTAAGGCCTCATCCGAAGTGCGGGGGTGGCAGTCAAGCAGCGCCCGACTTTGGATGATCGGGCTTGTCACGAGTACTAGCCAAAATCATATAAATACATTCGAATTCCGTCACCTTTGCCTCAAGCAGCTCATTCAGCATCATGCCGCCACTTCCGCCAGTTACACCCATCCGCCTCTCCCTGGCCGTTGCCGGAGCCATCGCGGCGGCGCAAATCAGCGATGATGACTTTGAGAAACATGACGGACCCGGCTCTACCATCGTACACCGTTTGAGAGAGGATTCCGTATCAATGAGGAACTTGGAGCCGGTGTTGAAGCAAATTGTTGATGAGATAGTGAGTGTGTTGGAGCTTGCTTGATGAAGGTCCTGATTAACGTTTTAGGGGACCGAGGTCAAGAATCGGAGTGGAAGGGACCCAGGCAAGCCGGTTGTTCGGGTTTGTGACTTTTTGAAGGGCTCGATGATATCGAGTTCTCCAACGTTCATTTTGCCACTGCCCAGAAGAAAGGATCCAGACCTTGCGCCTAAGTTGCCGATGGTAAAGTTCGAGGAGTCGGGCGAACTTGTCCGAGTCCGGTTGCGGGCCTTCTCCAAAGCTCAATGCGAAGGGTACTTGCTTAAAAGCGGCATTACTATGGCTCTGAAGGACGATGAGGTCTCGATAATGATGGTTCGTTTTCCTCCGGAATGAGAGTGGGAAGGGATGCGAGAAGAGTTACATTGAGAATAAACGACGTTAAGATATTTACACAGTATCCATGTCTATTGGGTCTGGGTAATCCAACTCCCAGTGCGCGAAATCGGTGAAATCTACAGCCTGGTAACCGCTAAGAGTGTTGCCGATCGGTCCTCCAAACATCCCTTCAGGGCTGAGATTTTTTGCCGCGTCTAGAAGCATACCGACGCAATCCGAACTTTGGTGACCATTGACATCGTAAGTTCGAGGCTCGGGGGATAAAAAACCTCGACTCACTCCGTCCTGCACCGTGTGGCCGGTGAGCCATGGATGGGGTTGCCCGTCGTTGGGGACGCCATGCGTCGGTCCACGGTACTGGCCATTGATAGGGTTCCACTGTCCCTGCGGCGGCTGAGGGTCGCTGTCGTCGGGTGTACACACCCCGGCGTTCTGGGGTGGAGGTGGCTGCTGCGACGCGGGTGGTGAAAGAAGAGAGCCGCGAGCACCGGCCGGACCAACATCGTCCTCGTGAGACGGCAACGGGACAAATGGGCCCGCCTCGCGCGCCAGGCCCGACCTGTCCGAAAGATTAACACCCGTCTGAGGAAAGGCCCCCTCGCCGTCCCCTAAAGTGGGTTCGGTAGTGAGATTCGGGACCGCTTCGTTCCTACGGTCGTTGGCCCCAAGACCTATTTCACAGGGTTGGCCATGCTGTCCCATCGACGTTTGAAGTCTCTTGCTCCCACCGCCTGGTGCTTGGTCGGTTGGCGGAGACACTCCGCGCTTTCGCGTCTTCGTGTGGCTAGGGTCACAACGTTTCCTCTTCGTCCGGCAGTCGTCGCATGCCGTTATGAGGGGCTTGGCCGTAGAGGACTGGCTGTCCACCCACATTGTTTGCATGGAGCGAATGTATCCCAAGATCTTCTCCGCCGCTGCCGAACACAGATTCGCAGCCTCAAGGATGCCCCGACCCTTCAGATTCTTGACCATGCGTACGCGATCCTTGTGTTTGGCGTCCAGAGACAAGAGCATCCATCTAGTTCAAGCCTTAGTCGGGGGTAATTCAAGAGCGACAGGCACCACTTACTTGGTATCCGATATGTCATCGGGAAGCACCAGCAACACGCCATTGCTTCCGATGTCGTCTGTAATACCTGCCAACCGGCTGCCTAGCTTTGCCCACTTTGACCAACTCGTATGTACATCCTCCGCTTTGGTTTGGTCTGGAGGGTTTAAAGAACTGATGACCTGATCGAGAAGCGAGGTCCAGGCCGACGTTTCATGACAGAATTTCTCTTTCAAATGATGAATTGCCACGGCTAGTACCCTCTGTCGGACCTTAGACAAGGCAATCTGGTCGTCCGAACGGCTCCCAAAGAGGTGCAGACCGCGGAGAAAGTTGTGAGAGAACTTAGGATCAAACGAGCTGTCGTGGAAGAACTCTTCTGGTGTTTCGGACCATAGTTGTAAACCTGCTTTGACAACCTCGTGAACTTCGATCTTTGCGGTGGATGTTGTCGTTTTGTCCCATAGGCGGTTTTGCCTCCTGTTGAGATTGAGCTTGTCCAGGACGTGCTTCTTACTGTCCTCCGCTGCGCTCATCCACGCGTCCGATACGGACTCGATGAACTAGATTTTTGTGAGCAGGTAGGCGGACTCATGAAAAAGCTGCCTAGGTACCTCTTTGTCCTCCAAAATGCTGCTCGTTCTCCCATCATTGCAGGCGGTAAGCAATCTGTCGGCGACCTGTTTGCTCTCCGTGGCACCCATTTTCTTAGAGGTTGAGGATCAAGTTCAGATACTCGGTATGCGGGAGCTTGCTCTTTTGGGCGACTCCGGATGGTTAACCATCCGGAGTCGCCCAGAATGGAATGGCGCTTTTGTAATCCACCAAGACCCTGACCCTTGCTCGCCTGCTCTCCAAGATGTGAGCACGGGTCTGCATTCCGACGTGATGTGAATGGCGCTAGTTCCACCAAGATGCTGAACCTTGCATGCGGCCTATCGGCGTAAAACCAGCCGCTGGGAGGCCGAAGCCACTTCGTTCGCAACCACCCCTTGGATGTCTCCTCCTTGATACTTCACGTTCACCCACATGTTATGTGTTCTGCGCTAAGTGGAGGCGCAGCATGAGTGACGTTCTTCCCGCCATCCTCCATTTGCGCTGCAGTGGCTGGTCGTTGCAGTTTTCGGCTGCATCTTGTTGGTTCGCATTGCTTGCAGGCTATCTTGCCTGGGCTCCGGCGGAAATGGACTACTGGCTGGGTCGCGGCCCTCCCCCTCTGCCACCCGTCCCTCACTTTCTCCCTGGTGACGACCCCCGTCGTCCGCATCTCCAACATCACCCCCTTTCCTCTGCCAATTCCCAACATTGTCATGGTCGACCGTCGGCCAATAAAACCCGGAGGCTGTATGCCTCTGGGTGCCCACTATATGCTGCACTTGTCCCCTTTTCGTGGCAATCTTGGTCATCACCCGAACATTCGACCATTGAGCGCCAGCTTCCCAAATGGCCGTCACAGGCCTCCAACAGGAAGGGAGAGCCATCGTGGCTTTGATTCGCAAAATTCTAGAACACAATCCCAATAACAACAAAGTTCCCGGGGCCGAACGATGCAACACCCTCCGTCTGCCCGAATACGTGTTGGCCAACCTTGGTAATGCGAAGATGTCCTTTCATCCTTGAGTTACTAACCGTTCATGTAGCCAAAGTTTAGGATGCTCTTCCTCGCGATGCTCTCAAGAAGATCCTAGCGTTTGCCCTAGGGACTGACGATCAGGGGCGGACGTGCTGGGAACTTCATTCTAAGACAGAGATGTGGAGTGCCGGATACATGTTGTATCCTGTGACACCGGGCGTTGAAGTGGTGTGTGATATCGATACCGATGACATTGTCGTGGTTGAGATGTTGGAGCAGGAAGGTGGGGGTGTTTATTGGTATGCCTGGGGAGTTAAAACGCCGCTTGAATATAGGACGGTTAGGAATTCACTTCTTTCGAGATGACCGGACATACCACTATTCCCTTCATTCCGGGATTTGCTTGACCCTCAAGGTCGAGTGCACATTCCTGCTTTTGCCTATGATAGCAACTGACTGGGAGCCGTGGAGGAAGGCCTTGTCGTGGTATCAAATTCACCGTCGTCTTTCCTCGTAGCGCGTTCGCTCCAGCTTATTTGCACCGGTTGGTGATCTCCCAAGCCCAGACTACACCCCGGATCGCGGCGCTTACTTTCTGGGTACCTTGTCCATGACACCCCCCGGCCGCGGGATCGTTCGGCATTCTTGCCCTGTTCGGGCTGGTCTCGTCTCTGACTCGCCATTATCTCCTTGCTCTGCTCCCGAGCCGGGTTGGTTTCCCGGGTCCACACAGTCGGAGGCGGATCGGGGAACCTGGACGCTACTTGGATTTCTCCTGTACTTTATTTCCTTTTCCCCGTGGGGTGTTGACAAATCTGTCCCGTTTCATTCCCAGAATGCCATGGGTCACGAATAATGCAGCTCAGCCGTGGACCAGCTAGCTGCTCTCCCAGTTCTGGTATATATCCTGGCCCGACCTGACGTCCTGCACGAACTGCACTTTCCTGCAAGCCACGACGGTTGCCTTGTCTGCCTCGTTCCAGCGCCTGAAAGGCTCCTGACCTCAACACCATGGCCAGCGACGAGGACCGCCGCGTGCCAATGTTGGCCACTATCGCCACCTTCTTCATTATAACGCTCACTGTCGTTGTCGCCCGCATCTGGACCACCTTACATCGCCAAAAACACCTTCGCCAAAAACTCCTTCGCCAAAAACACCTCATTGCTGCCGACTACATCATCATCATTGCCATGGTCGCCAACACTATATCGGTCACGCTCAAGTTCGTCGCCGTCGGGTACGGCTTTGGCAAGCACACTTCCGCCATCCCTGACGGTGACATCGGCACTATCTCCAATTACCTACTCGGCAGCTCGATGGCGGGTGTTATTACCTTAGGCCTTACACGTATCTCAACCGCCTCCCTCTTCATCCATATTATGGGCCGTCATCAGCGCACCGGCTGGAAATTCGCTATCTTCTGCCTCATCATTGCGTTACAAATCCTGCTTGTCGCTGCGTACGGAATCGTGCAGCTCGTGCAGCTCGTCCGGTGCAAGGAGATGTTAACTTCCCGGTCCGACATGTATGAGGAACAGTGTCTCGGCCGCATACAGGTCGTTAACTGCATACTTCTCTCTGTCTTCTCATACATGTTTGTAACAGTATGCACGCTTGGCGATTGTTCCTGTATTCTTATTCTCATCATTATCTTCTTGTCACTCAACATACCAGTAGGTAGGAGAGTGCGTTTGATACTGCTGTCATTGATGGGCCTGTTGCCGATAGCGTGTGGGGTTACCAAGTTTTGTTTTGCTGTTCTTTATAAGTGGGATACAGACGATCCGATCTGGGATCTGTTCTTTGAGACTTTGTTCCGTGGGGTTGAGGAAGCGCTCATTATCATCACAGCGTGCACGCTATCTTTGAAGCGGCCGGTGCGGGACGCGATGGGACGTCTCAAGTCACGGTCGAGCCCTCCAGATACGCTAATCGAGTCGCGATATTCAAATCCCCCTTCGACATCGAGCGGCGAGCAAGGTTTTGACTTGGGGAAACCCGACAATGGCCCGGCTCAAAGTGAGGTTTATGAAAGGGTACTGCGAGACTCGGAATCAGGCAGCCCGGCGAGTTGGATGGAGACACCGTGAGCCATCGCAGGTATCACCAAGAGGGGTTTGGAGACAGCTGTATCTAGCTGGACATCAAAATAACTCAATACCCACTATCGTGAAACAGGAAGGCAGTGAAAGCAGTAACAGTGCATGTGCGGGTTCATTTCGCTGCAGTCTTGGTCGGAGTGCGGGTTCTTGAGCCACTTCTGGTTGCCTTGTCTGACATTCCCTTCTGCGGAATTGGAAATTCAAGTGCTGGGCCGCGGCCCGCCTATGTGATCACTACTTAAAATTTCCCAGATGCCCCCGTGTCTTTCATTTTTGCTTCCCCGTCGGCCATTTTCCGCCCCCCTTCGCCCGCTGCGCGTTCTGTCTCGTGCGACACCCCCTGTTCCGACCGTGAAGGGGAGGTCCGACGTCAACAACGCAATTCGCTCCAAGACTTTCCGCCCCGGCGACGGTGGCGCCGGCCCACGCCAAATGGACGTCGTTCTGGCTCAAACTAGACGGTGTAGGATGCACGTCGGCGGGACAGCCGGATCGAGTCCGGGGCGCCAACTGTGGTGAATCCGCACAACTTTGCGCAGGGTAAGCAAGCCGACTCGGAGGAGTCTGTTCTGTGAACAAATATTTATTAAGGATTTCCCTCTCCCTCTCCCTCTCCCCCACCTCTCCATCAACTCCTCACTCATCTCGCCTGCACAACTGCCCATTTCACTGTTCCACCGTCTTGGAATATGAATGATGTCTCAGACTCACCATCAGACTATGAGCAGCCCGCTGCCCTTAACATAGCCGTAAGTATCGGGAGATGTGTTGGAGGCGCCGGCATGCTCATGTATATTGGGATAGGAATACGACGACGGCGATGGCGATAACGACTCGGCCTTGGGGCTTGAGGCCACCTCGACTACATCCCTGAGCTCGTCCATCTTTAAATATCGCGAGATCCATGGTCGACTGTTTGAGAACCTTAATGGCGACTATTGGTATGTTACTCTCACCGCACCCCCGAATTTAGCACTTACCCCGTTCACTAGGCTGCCCACTGATGAGAAACATAACGATGTCCGCGATATGGCGCATGAAATGATGCTCCAGTTAACTGGGAGGAGGCTCTTTCGTGCGCCTATCGGTAAGAGCGACCAATGTGTCCTAGATGTCGGCACGGGCACGGGCATCTGGGCTATAGATGTTGCCGATGAAAACACCTCATTTTCAGTGGTTGGCACTGATCTGTCCCCGTCCCAACCCGAGTGGGTGCCGCCTAACTGTAGATTCGAAATTGAAGATGCCTCTAAGGATGAATGGACCTTCAAAGAAAATACTTTTCACTTCATCCATATTCGTTTTTTTGTGGTACATTCTCCATTCTATTATTTCCCCCGGCACGAAAGGAACTTGAAACTGACCTACCCAGGGCGCTCTTTCTGAACCCCAATGGCGCTCCGTGCTCAGAAATGCCTACCGCTGCCTCAAGCCTGGCGGCTGGATTGAGCACACCGAAATCACGGCTAAGATTATCTCGAATGACGGCACAATCCCTCCCGCTAGAGTTTACGACTGGTGGAACGACTTTTTTACGGAGGCTGGCGAGAGAACGGGCAAAACGTTCAACTTTACGAGCAAACAGAATGCAGCCTGGATGAAGGAGACGGGCTTCAAAGAAGTTAACATTGAGGAGTTCAAGGTCCCAATTAGCCCATGGGCAAAGGACAGCACGTTGAAGAGTGTAGGCGGATTGAACAACTTGATCTGTGGGCAGGCGATGGACGGGGTTGGTTTACGGCTGGGGACTTCTGTGCTCTTGAACAGTTTTACTGAGATGCAGGTAGTGTTTGGGATAACGAGGCAGGCGTTACGGGATAAGAATAGTCAGGTGTACTATCCTTGGTACGTTGTTGCACTTCCCCTGGGCTGGGGTGCTGACTTCCACGGGACACTGACGTTCGATGACAGTTCGACTACGTGGGCACAGAAACCGCTTGCAGCGGCGACTGAGGCTCCTCCAATGGGCTGATCACGGTGAGGTACCAATTGTTGGCTTCGGATGGACCCAATGTTGATATTTTTGTGGAGATAGGGGATTGGGTGTAGGTGGGGTGGCGGTGGTTTGGCCGGGGATTTTACTCTGTAGCTGAGACTACCAGGTAGCGGGTCCGTAGGGCGCGAACAAAGGTGTTTCCGGGTCTTTGGCAGCGAAAGCTCAACCCTGGTATCTTGACGATGTTGCATGGTGCATGTGCATTGCGTAAAGGTGATGGCTGTGGGCGGCTGGTACGCTTTGGTGGCTTGACCGGAGGTTATGCAACCAACCGTGTGTGCGTTGCAGCGAGTGGGATCGTGTTGGACGGCCTCCCCGAGGAACCCCCAGAAGGAGGGCGTTCGTTGGCGCGTCTTGTAAGATATCGCGAATCACACCCGCATTGTCTGTGCCATTCTAAATTCACGGGGAGCTCCAATCTGCCGATGAAGCGAATCTGTCAGCTTGCCGCTGCTAGCGGACGCCTCCCCCCAGTGGTGCAGCAGGGGTGGCGGTAGTGGCGCCTCCTGAAGAAGCATGATATTGCAAATCGCCACCGCAACGCGGCTTTAAAAACCCCCTTCTCCCACCCCATCATTGAGCCAGGACACTGCTCTCTGACGCCCAACACGCCAGTGGCCGCTGTCACGCCACCCCGGTTATAAAGCGCGTTAAGCTTTGTTTCCTCTTCTGGCAGGCTTGTTCGTTGTATATCTCGCTATCAAATCTCGTCAACGGCGCCGCCGTCACTCCAACTTGGCCTTCGCCCTTTGCAGCCACCGCTTTCGTGATTTTTCACCATCCACGCAATCCCGGTATGACCTACGAAGTGCAAATGCACCCATGGGACTCGGTGCAAATGCACCCTTGGGACTCGCATCTTCAAAATCAAGGGTTAGGCGCTCCATACTTTACCAGTATTCCACTCAGCACACTGGTGATGACTGGCACCGCATCTGCTCAATATGTGCAACAATCCTCGCACCGTCAGGACTCGCCTATCAAGCAGGAGCCGCCATCCCAGTTCCTCGAGGGGTCCCAATTACGAGCAGCCTCGGTTAAACTGGAGCCCGAATCGACCCGAAGCCCGCAAGCCGTTAAGGACTGGCCGGCCTTCGATAGCGGAAACCACAGCCTGTTGATCAAGGGCCAAGTCAATAATCTAAGCGGAAACTCGGAGAGAAAACAGGTTGGTGTGGTGCGGCGTTGAGTGAGCAGTGTTGTTCAGTCCGACCATTAACCTCGAGCAGCCAAAGTTAGCATCCGATCCAGCTCGTCGGAAGACGCGGCAAAAGGATGTGAAGAAGTTTCCCTGCGATTATGAGGGGTGCAATAAGGAGTTTAAACAATTAACTCACCTTCGAATCCACCAGCGAATGCACACTGGTGAGAAGCCATATGTAAGGCCCTTTCACTGCTGGTGGTATTATTGAGGTTAAGACTCTGACATTACAGAAATGCTCCCTTTGTGGTTTTTGTTTCTCTCAACTTGGCAATTTCAATACGCATTTGCAACGGCATGAGAACAAAAAGCGTTTTCGGTGTCGGAAATGCCCCAAGAGTTTCATGACACTATACACCCTCAAGACGCATACAGAGACCCACACCCGTTCAACGCGATTTACCTGCAAAGTGGACTGCACCAAGACTTTCAGCACACTTGGAAATCTCAAGGTGAGCTTACACACATTTACTGTTGCTAGCTAGGGCACAGCTAGAAGCTGACAGATTCTCAGGCCCACCTGAACAAGTTTCATCGCGACATGGTCTTAAAGTTTCATCCTGTTGACGGCCACACCACGGCCATGCAGGACGAAAAGGAAAAGGAGTTGAGGGAGTATTTTGCGGAGGTTTATAAGAACGGCAACAAAGGCATCAAGGGTCGTGGACAGGGTCGTAAAGTTCACCATATTACCCAGGCTACTCCATCGACACTCGGCAACCCCATCGCCTCACAGTCTCCCGTGGCTGTTCCCCACGGTCTGCCGCAAGTTTACCCCTCATATGCGCAGCCATGCGATAACCTTAGATATAACGACGGCTATCACCAGGAACTTACCTTTGGTGACTGGGACTATGGTCTAGTCTTCGGCCAGTGAGGGTCGCTTTGGAACTGCTGATGAGATGAGGGAGACGGAGAGGAGAGGAAGATGAGAAACAGAAAAGAATGACGACGGAAAAGACGACCAAGGGGAAAGTCAGGTTGCAGCGGCCCTGGAGAATTTCTGTCATGTGCCAATTTGTATAACGTATTGTCTTAGGGGATGGTGATTGTGTGAGTGAGACAGGATCGGCCCCTGATGGAATCTAGTGAAGTGGCGGTCCGATGAGGATTCCTTGCCCCCAGCTCAAACATATTTATCTCTTGCTTGCTGCACATGCATGCACACCCAACCGCATGATCTCCAGCCAAGCCGCGTGAGGTTTAATGGCCTTGTCTGTCGGTCAGCTATCGTTTGGCTGCACCTGGAGCGGTTTAATGCAACCTTTTCTGAGCTTGGCCAGGTCGTTTTGCGGTGATATCATAGGCGAGGTTGCCCGGGCGTTCCTCTGTGCGTTGTGGTGTTTGGCGCCCCCATGGGCACCCTCACGGAGGAGGGCTTAGCGTTCCACATCCATTGAGTGCGCGCCCCTGCCCGATGCTCAACACCCTCGCCAGCCACGGCTTCCTCCCCCACGCAGGCAAGGACATCGCCAAAGAAGCCACCGAAACCCCCTCCACACTCTTCAACTTCGGGCTGCGCCCCAGTTTTGCAAAACCCGGACTCCGCCACCTTGATGACATACATTCGCACGCGGGCAAAATTTAACCGCTTTAACGCAGCTGCTCGGGCGGCTACACTTATATACAGCGGTTGTAAGTTTCTGTAATTTAGGGTCTTCATTCTTTAGCTATGGTAAGCACTCACGACGCATGCAACAGCGTCGCCATCCCTCCGTGGCTATGTGCCAACTACATAATCTCGGTATGACCTTTACAAGATGCAGATACTACTGGCCTCGCCTCTTCTATCTCCAGCGTTGGGCCTCCATGCTTCACCGGTGCTCTGCCCAGCACACAGATAGCCAGCGCCCGCTCACTACGGAGGGTGCCACTCCTTTTTCCCTCTGCCCAATGGCTCACTCTCCCGCGCCCATTCACGACATGTCAAGCCCGAATCCCGGCCTGGCTGCAGGTCGCCTCGTCTTAACCGACCCTCGGACAAGAAGCGGCCTGGAGGGGCGTGTTGGGTTCATTCTGCAACTCGGGACCGAGGTGCTTGGGTACTCTCCTAATGTGATCTCGCTGGCGACTGCAGCGTACCACTCCGGCCACCTTCAACCCCGCGTGCCACTTCTCTTTTCCTCTGCCCAATGGCTCACTCCCCTACTCCTATTCACAACATGTCCGACCCGAATCCCGGCCTGGCTGCAGGTTACCTCGTCTCGATTAACCGCTGAATACTGCACTTTGCTGTCATCCCTAGTAATATGGGTACGCGGTCCCCCCTTCGATGGCGCCGCCGTCTCCCCGGCCGCCAGCCAGCCTGCCGGCTTAAGGGAGTCATGCGTTAATAACACTGTCTTGTTTTATGCAGTTTGGCTGCATCTTATTGCCTTGCATTGCCCTCTCGGCCGCCTTGTCTGGTCTTCCATCTCACGGATTGGAAATGCTGCTTCGGCATATCCAGGTTGTCTTGGCCTCTTACCTGCGGCCGATCGAAAATGCTCCCAGTCTCGGGCAGGGCGGTCTCGGTGTCACAGGGGCAAGCCCTGGAGTGGGCTGCGGCCTCCCCTTGGTTGATTTTGGGTCGTAACTCTTCGCCCTATGTTCCCTATCACCCTCACTGTCTCCGCTAGGCAGCGAGTGGGATGGTCTCGCCCGTCTGCTTATCATCTAACATCACTCCCCTGTCCTCTGCCTAATGCTTTATCTCTTTGCGACCATCCGGACGAGTCTTAGCCAGAATCCCGGCCTAGCGGAGGACACGTCAGTGGAGCAGCCGCTCGGACAACCGAGGCGGAACGGCTGCGCTGTTCTGATATATCTTCTACCAGCATTCGTCCTTGTGTCTGGTGTCACACTCCCAGTGAAAGCACCCATCCCACTCAATAAACGCCATTTTTGCTGTATTACAATGCTCGTCGTAAAACCCAGTTTTCACGAGTTAAATAACCCCGACCTCTCTCAAAGATGCGCTCGCACCAGAAAGACCGTTATCAAACTCCTTGAGGAGTTTCTGAAGCGGAACCCTACAAACTTGGTACTCTCACACGGTCCATGCACCATGCTCTGTCTCACTAACACAACTCTGGGTTCTCTTAGTAAGTTCAACATCCCCTTTTAAATAAGTTACTAATAAAGAGGTAGCTAAGGAGCCCACTTTATCTCGTCATCTGTCCCTTTTTGAGCAGATCCGGTCACTCCCCCCGTTTTCGGCAGACGAATCGGCGGACGAACCGGCAGACGAATCGGCGGACAAATCGGCAGAGCAGTACTGGGTCCTCCATTTTAAGGAACCAATTTATAACATGGACTCAATGCTCTCAACTAAGTTTTCAGACATGTTTAAGCATCTTCAAATGTGTGAGTTTGTCACCATTAAGGCGTTGGTGAAGCCGCATTATTGTGTGGGATTGATTGAATGGGTTGCTATCGAATGGGTTGGGATGGCACCTCTGGGACCTGTTGTATGACGGTAACATCAGCGCATCTGCCAACTGGTCAATGACAACACTAGCGCCACAACACTAGCGCCACAACATTAGGGCTTAGAAGCAGGGCTAGATGCGCCGGCACTTCTCGGATGGCAATGGGATGGGGGAATTTACTTCGGCTTATCGGGTCCAATTAGAAACGTTACTCCCGCTCCGTTGAGAAGTGTCTTTGTCCCGCCTGCGGTTTCTCCTTGGGGATGTCCGCACCGACATTGGGCGGTGCTGCCGTCTCCGCCCCAGCCGCCTGAAGCGGTCGGCCTGCCTAATGGGAACATGTGCAGATAACAGCTGTCCTGCTGTTTGCTGTGATGTGTCATACTGTGACTGAGACATCGTTCGTGCTGGCGGCTGACGGTGTGGGGTATGGGCCAGCTTCTCTGGTTGTGTTGGGCATTCATACCTTTCCAGCCGCCTCTGTCTTTTGTCTTCCCACTTCCTCCACACTCCTACACTCCCACATCTCAACTGCCACCTTCACAAAATGCCCTCCAATATGATGCCCAAGTATCCCAGATACACCCCTCCTGAACCTATTCCGACCAAGATGCCCAAACCCCCTGCTAAAAGACAAGCTGTCGGGGAGACTAAAAAGGTGAGATATATCACTGATAGCCCGGGCCTAGGCTGGCTCCCAGGGACCGATCCGATGGCTGCTGCTTGTCGGCCAAGTGGCCAGAAATGAGTTCCTGTTGGCGCCCCTCTCAGCTCTGCCCCGCTGTAATTTACCTAATTTACATACGTTAACAACGCGAATCAGACAGAGTGAGATGCGGAGTTCATCCGCGCATTAGTAGTTCGCGGGCATTTCACTGCAGCAGGTCATCAGGAGGCATTGGAGGAGACAGGAGCTAGATTGCTTAGAGATGTCCAGTTGGCTTAAAATCCATTTGAGAGACAGATTGGAGTCCGGTATTGAACATCACCTCTAGAGCCAGCAGATACAAATTCACTACCTCTCCGGCATTGACCCGCGGAATAATTGCATGGTTGTGATGTGGCGCCACTTAACAGCCAGGCTCCATGTCATATTCACCTAGACCACCTGCCAACTCACCGTTCCTCACCCCCTTTTCCACTCCCAACGCTTTCCCACCTCCCATTATCCGCCGGAAGCCCTCCTCTTATTTGCGCTTCACATGTCACAGCCTGGATTTTACGAATCTGACTCTCCTATGTAGGACGAAGGGGGATTAGCGTCGGCGCTCACTGGCAATACAGGGCGTGGGGGCTCGGCTGCGTCGTCGCTACACCACACCGGGCCTCAACGTGTGAGATGAGTCTTCTTCCCTTGTTCCAATCTGGATCCTTTGCCCTAACAACGCTCATTCCCTTCACTAGTACCCAGTGAAAAGGGGGATGGGGACAGGTGGATTGCGTCTTGCTGTGACCCCTGACCCGAGAGACCGAGAAGGAGTGGGCTCCAGCGACATCTATTGGTTTGTTTTGGGG
>Ga0247760_1000972_pt1 | contig 29059 bp, 8 predicted proteins | sample UWRJL171409R4_FD_179936 | JGI IMG/M metagenome (GOLD analysis project Ga0247760, IMG submission 179936) | Plant litter microbial communities from Arlington Agricultural Research Station in Wisconsin, United States - UWRJ-L171-409R-4 | ecosystem: Environmental > Terrestrial > Plant litter >... | reverse complement strand
CAACGCCAACCCGAACAACAACGCCAACCCGAACAACAACGCCAACCCGAACAACAACGCCAACCCGAACAACAACGCCAACCCGAACAACAACGCCAAATCATCATTGCACAGAACAGCGCCAGTCCGAATTGGCAGCTTGCAATAACGCCGATTAGCGATCGTATCCGTTCAGGCAACCACACAGTGACGCGACCGGCAGAATGAGCTCTCGAATGAGCGAATGACTGTTGACGTCCCGAACGCATCAGGCGCCGTCGAGTGCAGCCGTGCCAAACAGAAATCGACCTCGGCCACCGAGCTGCCCACAGCTCTCCTCCTCGCGGGAAGCGCCGCTGCGCTGAAATCAGCTGGGCACCTGATGCGTTCGGCGTGGTGCGTGATCACCGCAGGTACAAGCCGTTGGGTGGCGGCAACCGGCGGAGCGGAAACTATTGCGCGTCCGTGCAGATTACACGGACGCGCACGCCTTCGAGGCCCAGTACCACCGATAGTGACACGGTTATCCCCCCCGTCGGCCACTTGCGCGACCGTGCTCCCGCCACCGTTGGTCATCATCCGCACCGCGCGTCGTTCGAATTTCCTCGTGCACTTCTTTCGCTCTTTCCCAGGTGCCAGACTCCGGCAGCGTAGTGGCCGTATCTCGAGTCTGGCAGGCCAGCTCAGCTTCATCTTGACCATCAGATGCTGAACGGGATCCATCTTCGGAGAAGCGCCCAAAAGCATCTAAGTTGCAGATGATCACTCGTCCGGCGTCTTGGCGAATCAGCCTGCGGTCTGCCCAACTTCGCAGCATCTTGTTGACTGTTTCACGGCTCGTACCGATCAAGCTGCCTAGATCCTGCTGCGACAGTCGGATCGGGATGGCGACTTCGTTGGCAGCTCCCGCTCGGCCGTATTTCTTCGCCAGCGCATACAATGCGCCCGCGAGACGCTCCGATACAGCCATGGACGAAACGCTGTCGAAGCGATCTGTGAGGCTCCGGAAGCGGCGCGCGGTGAGCTGGAGCAACGTCCGTGCTAACATTGGCGATGACTCCAAGAGCCTCGACATTACCTCGCGAGAAATCACTAAAAGTTCCGCATCCTCTAGGACCGTCACCGTGGAGCCACGACGCCCACCATCCAGCAGTGACATCTCACCAACGATTTCTCCTGGTCCGCAGACAGTCGTGAGTTGCACCCTGCCGATAGTTCCCAAGCGGCCACTCTTTACGTACCCAGAAACGACGACGAACAGCGCGTCGCTGGCGTCACCTTGATTGTAAACGATCCTTCTCGCGCGATAGCGTCGCACACGAATCATGTTTTGAAGCAAAGCCAAGGCTTGTGCGTCCAACTGACGGAACAGCGGCACTTCTAACAGGAGCTGGGCTTTGTCTGGTGGTTGCATCGATCCCCTCCGAGGGGCTGTGCAAGTCCCAGGCCGACTGACCCACTGGCGTTTCGGACGCCGCTTCGCCGCGTGAATGCGACCGAGTAAACATGGGCGCGTCCCGTTTTTGGGATCACCGATCCCGAACGCGCGACAGTGTTCGTTGCCAACTAGCGGCGCCCACTCGGGATTCGCCATGGAACTGCTACAACAGCACCCCGTCTATTCGGCACGCAATTTGCTCGGGCTGCCTCGTGGATATTCCGCGCAAGTTCCCAGCCAGGAAGAAGAAGCTAGCAGTAGGCTTCAGCTCAGCTGCGGCGGCCTTGGTGATCGCCGGTACGGTTTGGAGAGCCTGTGGTCCGGCCGCACCGGAAGTGCAGCGTTCAGCCGTTTGGACCGAGCGCGTTCGTCAGGGGGATCTCGTCCGGCAAGTTCCCGTGCAGGGCGTGCTCGAGTACGAGAAGGTTCAGTGGTTGAGCGCGGTTTCGGCCGCTCGAGTAGCGAAAATCGAAGTAAGGCCGGGAGCTCAGGTGACCGCTGAGACCGTCATCGTCGTACTGCAGAATGCAGATTTGGAGCTCGCGGCTTTAGAGGCTGAGCGGCAGGCGTCGACTGCAGAGTCGCTGCTCATCCAATTGGACGTCAAGACCGCCGCCGAAGAAAAGCTTCAGGGAAGCTCCCTCGCACAGCTAGGCGCAGACCGACTTGACGCCGAAGGGCACGCGGCAGCGGCTGAAAAGCTGTCTGCGGAAGGACTAATGAGTGAACTCGATACCCGTAGCGCAAAGCTGCGCGCACAAGGCCTGATCGCTCGCTTTGCCGCTGAAAAATTACGCGAAGGCGTGCTCAGGAATGGTCGACTGCGACAGCTGGCAGCGCAGAAGGTCGAGCTTGAACGCCTTCGCAAGATCTCGGAATTTCGTCGGAGTCAGTTGAAGGCCTTGGAGGTTCGAGCTGGAATTCAGGGCGTCGTTCAGGAGATCCCGCTCGAAACCGGAGCCTGGGTAGTCATAGGAAGCGTGCTGGCAAAGATAGCAGAGCCGGGCCGACTCAGAGCGAAGGTCAAGGTCGCTGAGAGCGAAGCCAAAGACGTGCACCGTGGCCAAGTCGCCCGCTTCGAAAGCACCAATGGATCCTTCAGTGGCATCGTCGAACGTGTTGATCCAGCCGTTGCCGGCGGAAATGTTGGGTTGGAGGTAGAGTTGGACGAGCCAATCCCGGAACGACTACGAGCCGACCAGACCGTCACGGGCTTCGTAGAGATCGAGAAATTGGAGAAGGTGACGTTCGTCGCTCGTCCGGCTGGAGTTCGAGACGAATCGACGGCGGTCGTCTTTAGAGTCGAAGCAGACGGCGAACATGCGTCCCAGGTCAAGGCGGGGTTCGGTCGCGGATCCGCGCGCGAGGTGCAGATCTTGGGCGGACTCAAAGCCGGCGATCAGATCGTGGTTTCGGATACTTCGAGTTGGGAAGCGGCGGAACGGGTTCGCCTCAACTAGTAGTTCGTGTGAATTCGAAGGAGTAACTCGTGGAAGCTCATGACGATTCGTTATTGCTGCGCTTGAACGACGTAAAAAAGGTATTTATCGCGGAAGATCTAGAAACGCATGCGCTGGCGGACATCCACCTCGAGATCAGAAAGGGCGAGTACATCGCGATTGAGGGACCGTCCGGCTCAGGCAAAACGACGCTGCTGTCCATTCTAGGGCTATTGGATGTCCCGACGTCGGGCGAATACATCCTCAACGGGCACTCCGTTGGCTCCTTGGATGGCAGCCAACGCGCGCGGATTAGAAACCGTCAGGTCGGGTTCATCTTTCAAACGTTCAACCTGATAGGCGACCTCACAGTCGCGGAGAACGTCGAGCTGCCACTGCTCTATCGTCAGATGCCGGCAGCGCAACGCCAGGAACGAGTGGCGGCTGCGCTAGAGAAAGTCGCCATGTCACACCGCAAGACCCACATGCCGAGCCAGCTATCAGGCGGACAGCAACAGCGCGTGGCGGTAGCGAGAGCGATCGCCGGCGAGCCAGCTATCCTCTTCGCTGATGAACCCACGGGCAGCCTCGACTCGAAGAACGGGGACGCTGTCATGGGACTACTCGAGGACCTCCACGCCTCAGGTGCGACCATTTGTATGGTGACGCATAGCGCTGAGTACGCTCAGCGCGCGACTCGGGCGATTCACCTGTTCGATGGTCGCATCGTGAAGGATGCGACCGCACCCCAGCACTCGAGCTAACATGCCGCTTCATTTGCTTTCTGACATCCGATACACGTTTCGACTAGCTCTGCGCGCTCCTCTCTTCTTTTGTACATTGATAGCCATCGTTTCGATCGGCGTCGGCGCGATCACGGCGATGTTCAGCATCGTGGATGCACTACTCCTGCGCCCATTACCCTACCCGAAGGCCGAGTCGATTGCGGTCGTACGCACCAGAGCACCATGGGCACCGTCAGCGTCCGCGTCTTTGCCGGACTTTCTCTATTGGAAAGCACAAGCCACGAGCTTCGAATCGCTCGCGGCCTCCGCGTACGCTTCCTTCGGTTTGGCATCCGAAGGTTCACGACCGGAGCGCGTGGAAGGCGCCAACGTCTCCGGGGACTTCTTTCGAGTCTTGGCAGTCCACCCTCTGCGCGGGCGCCTCCTCGGCCCAGACGATGATCGCGTCGCGGGTCCTCGGGTTGCTGTCATTAGCGCAGCAATCTGGCAACATCACTTCGGTGGCCGTGGGGACATCATCGGGAAGACGATCGCGCTGAACGACGTGGCGTTTACCGTGGTTGGCGTTGCGCCAGAAGGATTTCGCTTTGGGCGCCTGAACCAAGAGCGCGTCGACGTCTGGACACCGCTTGCCGTGTCAATGAGAAACTACGCGGAAGCAACCAACTCCGATCGCGGCAACCATTTTCTGCACGTCATCGGGCGCTTGGCACCGAACTCAAACCTCGCTCAAGCCGAAAGCCAATTGGCATCCATCGCCAAAACGTTGGAGCAGACGTACCCAGAATCCAACGCGGGCAATGGCATCTGGATCGCTCGATTGCAAGACTATCTCGTCGAAAGCTCGCGAGCCGGCGTCTGGATCTTGTTTGCATCCGTCGGTTTGGTCTTCGCAATAGTCTGTGCGAACGTGGCCAATCTGCTCCTGACCCGAGCCCAGTCTCGTCGCGCCGAAATGGCCACGCGAGCTGCGCTGGGCGGGACGCGCGCCCGCCTCGCCACGCAGATTCTAACCGAAACAGCGACTATTTTCTTGATTGCGAGCGTTGGCGGATTCGTTCTCGCGCAACTCCTCATCGAGTTTTTTTCGTCGGCCGTGATTGCGCCCGGTGCGGTATCCACCATCGACCTTCACGTTGACTTCCGTGCGCTTGCCTTTAGCGTGGGACTCTGTTTGCTTTGCGGAATTCTTTGCGGCGTCGTGCCCGCGCGCGCGGCCTATCGGACGCAACCCCAAGCGGTGCTCAAAGAGAGCGCCTCGCGGGCCGGCGTTAGTCGAGCCCAGCGCGCCATCGCCGGAGGCCTGGTGGTCGCGCAGGTTGCGGTTGCCTTTGCTCTGTTGATGGCGAGCGGGCTCACCTTGCGAGCCTTTTCCAGGGTCGCGTCGACACCACCAGGCTTCGATCCACACAACGTGGCGACTGGCAAGATCAGTCTCGCCCCATCAAAGTGCGAAGACCACGAACGGCGACTTTCGTTTTTTCGAGATGCCTCAGCCAAAGTTGCGGCACAGCCTGGTGCACAACGGGTCGCGCTCAGCAGTGCACTCCCGATGAGCGGATCGTCCGGCTACGCCTTCGCTATCGAGGGGCGTCCGCCGTTCCCGCCGAATCAGGCACCTACCCTCGGCTTCTACACGGTGACCCCCGGATACTTCGAGACCATTGGCATCCCGCTTTTGCGTGGGCGCAACTTCAACGATGGTGACCGACTCGACGCACGTCCAGTGATCATCATCAGCCAAGCTGCTGCCGATCATTTCTTTCCAGGAGAAGAGGCGCTCGGGCGCCGTATCGATTGGGGATTCAACGACGGTGAGTGGAAGCATGTCTGGCGTGAAGTCGTCGGAATTGTCGGCAATGTTCGCAGTCAAGGGTTGGAACAGCCTCCGACCGCGGACGGGTACGTGCCTCTGGCGCAGAACACAGACTGCCTCGCCATGACGCTTCTAGCGCGCTCACCACAGGCTCCGGCCTTGCTGCGAGCCCTTCCCGCTGCAGTCCAGGCCCTCGACCCGAACCAGGACATTGCCGACCTCAAACTGATGTCCGCTCGAATATCCGGAGCGATGAGCGCGCAGCGCCAAATTACGACACTGCTCGGGGGCTTTGCCATCGCCGGCTTGCTGCTCGCAACGCTTGGGATCTTCGGCTTAGTATCCTTCGCTACCAGTCAGCGCACCCGCGAGCTTGGAATCCGAATCGCCCTCGGGGCAACTCCAACGCAAGCTGTTCGCCTCGTCTTGAGTGACGGATTTCGTTTGATCGCAATCGGGCTGGCGGTCGGCGCGGTAGCCGCTATTCTCGTCGGTCGGTCGTTGTCGGGCCGGATACCGCAGCTGGTCGCGTTCGATGTGCCGTTGTACGTTCTCATCCCATTGCTTTTGACTGTGGCAGGCCTGCTCGGCTGTCTCCCACCAGCGCTGCGGGCAGCACGCATTCCTCCCAGCACGGCTCTTCGAGAGGTATAAGAGGAGACGTGCCGAAGGTACTCATCGCCGATGATCAGCCAGATATCCTCGAGGCGTTGCGCTTGCTGCTGAAGGGGGCTGGCTTCAGCGTCATTCAGGTTTCGTCACCAGCCGGAGCCGAGACTGCCGCTACGCGCGAAGAGCCAGACGTAGCGCTCGTAGACATGAACTACGCTCGCGACACCACGGCCGGCACCGAGGGGCTCGACTTGATCTCGAGGCTGAGGCAGGTCGCCCCCGAACTGCCTGTAATCGTGATGACGGCTTGGGGTAGCGTGGGCGGCGCTGTAGAAGCGATGAAACGGGGCGCATGCGACTACGTGGAAAAGCCTTGGCAAAACGAGCGACTGCTCGCGATTCTGCGCCTACAGGTCGACCTGAAAAGCAAGACACGAAGCCTCGAGCGCGCACGCGCGCAGTCGGCACGGGAGCGCTCGCAAGCGTTGCCCGAGATGGTGACGGTCTCCAAAGCGATGGATCCTGTCCGTAAGTTGATCGAACGTGTTGCCGGCTTCGACGCCAACGTGCTCATCACGGGAGAGCACGGAACGGGGAAGGACCTCGTCGCACGCTGGTTGCACGCCGCTTCCAGCCGCGTCCACAAGCCCTTCATCACGGTCAACGCCGGCGCTCTAGCCGATGGAGTCTTCGAGAGCGAGCTATTTGGGCACGTTAAGGGAGCGTTTACGGACGCGAAGGCAGATCGCATTGGCTGTTTCGAGCTGGCGGACGGCGGCACCTTATTTCTGGACGAGATCGGCACCATGCCAGTTGGACAACAAGCAAAGCTCCTGCGCGTCCTACAGAGCGGCGAATTTGCACCCGTGGGATCGTCCCGCACGCGGAGCTGCGACGTACGAGTGCTGTCTGCTACCAATATCGACATTGCCACAGAGGTCGCACGCGGGGCCTTCCGCGAAGACTTGTTGTACCGCCTGAACACCGTGGAGGTGAATCTTCCCCCGCTCCGAGAGCGTGCCGAAGACATAACGGCGCTCGCGATGCACTTCTTGGCGCTGAAGTCAGCGCGCTACCAAAAGCCGGTAAGGACTTTCTCCGATGCTGCAATGGCGTTGCTGGTCGAGCACGCTTGGCCGGGAAATGTCCGTGAGCTTCAGCACGTCGTGGAACGCGCCGTGCTTCTCGCCGAGGGATCCACCGTGGAGCTCGGTGACCTGAGCTTAGGTCGGTCCGGAAGTCCTACCCAGATGATTGAGCGAATGACGTTAGCCGATGCGGAAGCATACTTGATTCGCCGCGCAATTGAGCGCACGGGCAGCGCGTCGAGCGCTGCGGATGCCCTGGGGCTCTCGCGGAGTGCGCTCTATCGGAGGCTGTATGCGCTCGACATCAAACCCTCCGAGTAGCGGCGAGACGAAGAGACGTCTCGTCAAGTCACCGCCACAGCAGCACGTTCCCAACAGCCGTCGCGAAAGAACTGTCTTCATCCGGCCGTTGTTGGTGGTTGTACCGCCCTTGGCAGCGGCGATTTGGCTGATTGCTTGGCCCCGCTCCGAGGTCCACCCCATTTGGCTGTTCACGACTTCGACGCTTGCGTCTCTATTCCTGGCCATCTACGTATCCAGAGGCCTTTCGCGTCGCCTGAGAACAATTTCCTCCGTGCTAGCCGCACTCCGCGACGGCGACTTTTCGATTCGAGCAAAGCAGACCCAAACAGATACGGCGCTCGACGATGTGCTGAGCGAGCTGAACGCGCTGGGTGACACGCTGCGAGAGCATCGCTTGAGCCAGCTTGAGTCCTGGACGCTCTTACAGAAGGTTCTAGCGGAATTGGATGTCGTCGTCCTCGCTTTCGACCAGCAAGGTGCGATCAAGCTGAGCAACGATGCCGCGTCACGCGCGCTCTCGCAGCCGACCAGTCAATTGGTAGGACGAGTCGCACGAGATTTGGGTCTGGCGGTGCTGCTGGACGGCATCGCGCCGCGCGTCATTCAAGACTGTCCGCCGCTCGGTGCCAATGCCTGGGAACTTCGACGCAGCACCTTTAGATTGGCGGGGCAAGCACACTGGCTGGTGGTGCTCTCAGACGTGAGTAGCGCGTTGCGCGACCAAGAGCGCGCCGCGTGGAAGAGGCTGATTCGAGTGCTTGGGCACGAACTGAATAATTCGCTCGCACCCATCCAATCCATTTCCGAGAACCTCCTACAGAATATGACTACCGTACCGCGCCCTGACGGTTGGGGGGCGGACGTCGAGAGTGGGCTGTCGGTGATCCAGCGTCGCGCGGCGGCGCTCGGTAGGTTTACGGCCGCGTATGCGAGATTGGCACGGCTGCCACCACCCAGTCTAAAGCCAGTGAGTATCTCGGACTGCGTTCGACGTGCCGTTCGGCTAGAGCAACGAGCTCCAATCGAAGTGACGGAAGGGCCCTCCACCATCGTCATGGGCGATGCCGACCAGCTAGACCAGCTGCTGATTAACCTACTCAAGAATGCGGTTGAAGCGGCTAGTGAGCGTAACGGCCGAGTGTTCGTGCGTTGGACCAGCACGGCTTTCAAGGTCGACGTTGTCATCGAAGACGAGGGACCCGGCGTCTCGGACACCGACAACCTCTTCGTCCCATTCTTCACAACCAAGCCCGGAGGCTCAGGCATCGGGCTGGCTCTGGCTCGACAGATCGCCGAGGCGCACCTGGGCAGCCTGAGGCTGCGCCAACGTCAACCGACCGGTGCCGAGGCTATCCTTCAGCTTCCGCTCGCGCCACCCAACACGACCGCAAAACCACCTCACCCTTGAGCTCCGCTAACCGCTGCCAGCATCTGTGCACGAGACGGAAAGCACAGTTGCTTGAGCCAAGCGCCGAAGGTGCTACGCCGCCACCAAAAATTAACCGAGGTCGAAAGATCGAGCGACTCAACGGCGTGCCACCAGAAGGGCGGCAGGTAGATCGCACTCCCAGGCATCAACGTAAATTCCGTGGCCCGACGCCTGGCCTGCGCAAATCGAGGATATCGTCCTCCTTCACACTCGAAAACGTTCATTCTGCTCATGTGTGGATACCTGCCCTGCCGCGCGGGATATAGGTTTTCCTGCTCTTCTGGTCGGAACAGCATGATGCGCTTCCTACCGGTCACCTGAACGAGCAAGTTATCCATGGAATCGTAGTGGAGCGGGCTTTTAGTGCCGCGCCCACCAACCCAAAGATTGACAGCGACCAGCTCCTTAGTGGCGTCCAGCACGTGTGGTGTCTCGATATCACGAATGAGCTCTGGGAAACGACTGCGAATATCTCGATTCAATAGGTAGTATTTGAAACCGTCGCTGCCCTCCATCAACGCCAGCGCGCTTTCTGCGGACAGCTCTCGATCCTCGACGACGCCGCTCGCGGCGCCTTCGTTGAAATCGAAGATCCCGCTGGCGTTATACTTCACGACGACTTGTCGTTCACCCAATACTTGGGCCAGGTAGCGCGCATTCCAAGTAGCAAAGGCGCGCCAGTCGCTAGCCGCGTCCTCGATCAGCAGCGGGGAGCTCCGCGCGTAGTGCCAAAGATCGAACCGCCGAGAACTCAAGTCCCGAACTGAAGCGCGAGCAATGCTCAAACTATCCGACATGCGACTCCCTCCCCTCGGCACGCGATAGAGCGGCCGTCAAGCAGCGACCAAGCTCCGCAATATTGTGCGGATTCATCAGCGTGAAGTGGTCACCCGGCACGGAAACCACTTTCAGCTGCTCGCCATCTAGTAGCCTCGCCCAATCGACCTCGTGCTCAATCACCGATCCGGCTTCGCCTGTTCCTCGGCGCGGTGGCCGCTCGCGGGCGGTGAAAAGGTGAACGGGGACGTCGATGGGTTCCACGACGTGCGCCGTCCACGCGCGGTGGTGGGCCACGATTCGCTCGCAAAAGAAGCGAACGTCGCGCTGATTCAAACCCCGGAGCGAGGCAGGCCGTCGCGCGCCTGCGGCTTGCAGTGCTCGAACCAGCTCGTCGAATGACGGATTGTCGATGGAGTTGAGCACGCTCAATACTTCGAGCGGTTGCGCATCTTCTCCACGATACAGCTCCGCCAGCGCCGAGCCCTCATCGAATTTCAGGCGCCCGTCACGGACACCGGCTACGGAGCTATCGATGAGGCCAAGAAAGTCCACGCGTTCCCCGTCAGCGCGCAACTGGCGCGCGACTTCGTAAGCCAGATTCCCGCCAAATGACCAGCCGCAGAGGCGATACGGTCCTTCGCTCTGCTTAGCTTTGATCGCTGCCAGCAGTCGAGCAACGAGCTCGGGGATAGTCGCCAGTTGCCGTTCCCCGAGTGGAACGCTTTGGAGGCCGTAGATCGAGGCAGTGGTGCTCACGTGGGCTGCGAGCGGAGCGAAATACCAATCGAGGCCAAAGTATTCGTAAACCAAAAACAAGCCAGGCCCTCGCCCTTCCCGCACGACTATGCACGCCGGCTTCGCAGGGGCGTCCAATTCGCCGGCTAGTCTCTTTGCCAATGCCGCGACAGTCGGTGAAGTGAAGAGATCCGCTAGTTCGACGGCGATGCCTTGAGCTCGCAGGCGACTGATCACTTTGACAGTCGAAATAGATGTTCCTCCAAGATCGAAGAACGACTCACTTCGGCCAACCTGTTCGATTGCCAAGACTTCACACCAAACACGTGCGATGCGCTGCTCCAATTCGCCTTCAGGGCGCTCGCGGACCACGCGAGGCGCCGATCTGGGGATCGGCAAGGATTGTCGGTCCAGCTTGCCGTTGGGTGTCAGCGGCAAGGCGGAGAGCACCACGAATTCCGAAGGGACCATGAAGTCTGGCAGTGCTCCGGCAAGGAACTCGCGAATCTCTTCGACCGGAAATGGCCGCAACTGGCCATCGACACGCACCGGGACGCAATATGCTGCGAGATAAGGCTCGCGATCCGTAGCTGCAATCAGCGCAACAGCAGCGTGCTGCACCGCTTGATGCTCCGTGAGCTTTATTTCGATCTCTCCAAGTTCGATGCGAAAACCGCGTAGCTTGACTTGTCCGTCGTTTCTGCCCAAAAAACGCACGGAACCGTCCTCATTGAACGACGCCAGATCGCCGCTCCGGTACATCCGGCTGCCATCCGTGACAAATGGATCGTCCACGAACCGGTTCTGCGTCAACTCGGCTCGATTGAGGTAACCGCGCGCGACACCAACGCCTGCGATGCAAAGCTCGCCACTGACGCCGATCGGGGTGGGCCTCCGTTGAGCGTCGAGGATGTACAATCGCGTGTTGGCAATCGGCCGTCCAATACTCTGCATCCCTTCGGGAATTTTTGTCGGCAGGAGGGCGTAGGTTGACCAGATCGTGGTTTCCGTAGGCCCGTAGACGTTCCAGACGTGTTCAACCCGCGCCGTGAGTTGCTCGGCAAGCTCGGCCGTCAGCGCCTCGCCTCCGCTCAGCGCCTTGCGAAGCATGGGGGCGCCCGTCCAGCCTGACGCGATCAACGCTCGCCAGGACGACGGAGTAGCCTGAACCAGCGTGACGCCACGGGAGGCGATCAGCTCGGCTAGTCGAAACGGATCACGGCCCGTTTCGCGATCGGCAATCACGATTCGTGCACCCGACACCAGCGGCAAGAACAACTCCAAGCCCGAGATATCGAACGCAACCGTGGTCAAGCCCAGCACCCGCTCCGATGGCGACAGTTGTAGCTCCGCGTCCATCGACAGCAGCAGGTTTGCCAATCCGGCATGCTCGATCATGACGCCCTTGGGCTTTCCAGTCGATCCGGAGGTATAGAGCACGTACGCAAGATCCCGCGCACTCGGCGCAGGCCACTCTGGATTTTCGGCTAACTCTGCCTGCCAGTGATCAGCACCGACCGACACGTCAACCAAATGAGCGTTCGGTGCGACCGTACGCAAATTCTCATAGAAGAAGAGCGATGTTCGGGCATCTACGAGCACGACGCCGGGTGCGGCGTCTACGAGGACGTCGCGCAGTCTGGAGGGTAGGTGGGTCGGATCCATGGGAACGTAGGCGGCGCCCGACTTCACGACTCCCAACAGCGCCACAACGAGATCCAGACTGCGCTCGACGCAAACGGCGACACGGTCGTCGCGCCCCACGCCGAGCGCCCGAAGGTGGCGAGCAAGTCGGTTTGCCCTAGCGTTCAACGCTCCGTAACTCAGCACCTCCCCGTCCAACTCTGCGGCCGCGCCCTCCCGATCGCGCTCCACTTGTCGTTCAAATAGCGAGCGAATGTTCTCTGTTGAGTACGGTGCGGCCTGATCAGCGTTGAATCCAAACAACAACCGTCGCCTTTCCTCAGTCGGCAGGACATCGATCGAAGCGAGGCCCGCATCCGGCTGCGCTTCGAGGGCTTCGACGAGGGCCTCGACACCCGCCACAACAAAGGAGGCCACGCGCCCCGGATCCACAGAAGACTCGGTCTGAACCGAGATAGAGAACCTATCTTTGGCGCAGGCGTTCACGTTTAGTACGAGCGGATAGGTCGTACGCTCCTCGGCTTGGAGAAATTGGCCCCGACTTGGGCTCGAGCGGGCATCGGCCGCAGCAGCGCCATCAGCCTCGTTGACGTAGCGATAGTTGAGTAATGCAGAAAACAGTGCGGCCGGCGCCTTCACTGCACTTGTTCGCTGCACGATCTCAAGCGGAGCATGCTCGTAACGCAGCAACTGCGTGAGCAGCTCATGCATTTGCCGCAACGCAAGCTGGACCGGTCTTGCGTCAACTCGCAAGCGGACGGGCAACGTGTTGATGAACATCCCGAGAGTGCGGTCTGCGCCGGCACCACCATTCATGCGTCCAAACATGACCGTCCCGAAAACCACGTCGTCCTGGCCAGACGCGCGCGCTAGGACTTGGCCCCAGGCCAAATGAAACAGGGCTGCGGCGCCAACGCCAGATCGTCGAGCTTGTCGTGCCAGCCGACGACCAAGAGAATCGTCCAGCTCGCGTTGACAATCCCGCACCACATACGTGCGCTCGTTTGGGCGGAGGCCGAATGCCTGAGTCGGCTCGGAGAAGTTTTGCAATAACTCCCGAAAGAAATGCTCGTGCTCGGCTCGCTCCACGCCGAATAGGGCCTGTGCAACGAGGTTCCGAAACGGCAAGGGCTCGGGCAAGCTCGCCTGGGTGCCGGCGACAAAAGCGTCGATTTCCTGCGCCATGACCTCCAAAGTCGTGTGGTCACCGATCAGGTGATGCATCAGCTCCAACATGAGCCACCGTTGCCGAGGGCTATCGTACGCCACGTAGAGCTTGATCAGCGGCGCGCGCTTCAGGTCCAAGCGCTGCTGACGAGCCCCGTACGTATTCAAGAGCGCAGCAGCGGCGTCACCTCCATCGCCGTCGACCACGACCTCGACCACCTCGAGGGTCGCGTCGCGCAAGACTACCTGAACCGGTTGAGAAATTCCCTCCCAGACGACTGCACTACGCAAGATATCGTGACGATTAATCACGGCGCCCAGCGCCCGAACATAGGAGTCCAAGTCCGCTCGCGTCGCGAAAGCAACCAGGTGCGATCCCAAGTATGGATCGCAATTCACATCCATCAGGTGGTGGAACAGAATTCCTTGCTGCAGCGGAGCCAACGGATAGATGTCTTTCACATTGCGAGCGCCACCCTGAACACTCGCGACCACACGTGCGATCTCTTCACGGCTCAGCCTGATGAGTGGCAGCATCTCTGGTGTAATTTGTTCTGCCTCTATCGGGATGCGGTTCGCTGGAGCTCGCGACCGTCCGCTGCCCGGCGCAGGTGCCCGTCCACTTTCAACCAGCTCCAACACCTTTTGGCGGTTCGCCCGCAGTAGGTTCAACAGCTCGGGGTTGGCCAGCGCCAGTCTTCCTCCGCGCACCTTCAATTTACCGCCGGCAACGAACAACTCGACGCGCTCCGCAGCGAGTCGATGAATGATCTCCTCTGGGTTCATAGCTCCACCTCCACAATTTCTTCGGTCAATCTCGCGAGCGCCGCCAAATTCGGTGCAACGAACAGATCGCGCACATCGGCTTGCAATCCTTCGTGTCGCATGCGTTCGAGCAAGCTGATTGCCAGCAGCGAATGACCCCCGAGTTCGAAGAATCTATCTTCGCTACCCACACGTTCAACGCTCAACATCTCGGCCCACAGACGCGCCAGCTTGATCTCCACGGCACCGACGGGCGGTACGTAGCCACGCTCCGTGCGTGCGTCGGCCGCAGGACGCGGTAAGCCTGCGCGGTCCACCTTCCCGTTCGCCGTGAGCGGCAACTCGGCGAGCAACACGAACACCGAAGGCAACATGTACTCCGGCAACCTTTCGGCGAGGTGCCGACGCAGCTCATTGCCGTCCAGGACGGCTGAGGGCACCGTGCTGTAATAAGCTACCAAGCGCTTGTCCCCCGGACGATCCTCACGGGTCGTCACGACTGCAGTCGCCACGCCAGGATGTTGAAGCAAGCAATGCTCTATCTCACCCAATTCGACGCGATACCCGCGCAGCTTGATCTGGAAGTCATTACGCCCGAGGAACTCCAACATCCCGTCGCCTCTCAGGCGCGCCAGGTCACCCGTTCGGTACATCCTTTCTGCGCCGCCGCCGAAGAACGGATCCGCGAGGAAGCGCTCTTCCGTCAGCTGCTCTCGGTTCAAATAGCCTCGGGCGACGCCTGCGCCGCCGATGAAGAGCTCGCCGACCACTCCTTGCGGAACTGGCTGAAGGCGACCGTCTAGAATGTAGATGCGCGTGTTGGCAATCGGACGACCGATCGGCACCGAGCTGCTCTCATTCAACTCGAGTGGCAGTTCGTAGACGCTGCAACCTACGACGGTTTCGGTCGGACCGTACTCGTTGACTATGCGAATGGCTGGCTGCAGCTCACGCCACGCTTGAACGGTCGACGTGGCCAGCGCTTCTCCTCCGACGACGAACGTTCCGACGCTGTCGATTTGGGCGCTGGGCTCCAGCTGTTGAGCAAGAGCTTGTAAGTGCGCGGGCGTGATCTTAATCAAGCCTGCGGGTTTGCCGCTGAGGAGCCGTGCTTGCAAGCCATACAGCTCGGCGCCTTCGGGCACCAGCTCTGTCGTACTGCCGCACACGAGCGGCAGGAATAGAGAAGTGATGGTGGCGTCGAAGCAGAGGGATGAAGTGACGATTGCCCCATCCGCAAGCTGGTACGAACTGCGCGCCCAATGGATATAGTTTGCGAGATTACGGTGCTCGACCATTACCCCTTTGGGCAATCCGGTAGAACCGGATGTATAGACCACGTACGCGAGGTGGTTCGGCCGCAAGTCGGGACGGTTCAAGTTCGACGTGGGGCGATCAGTCCAAAGATGCGCATCTCGGTCGAGAAGAATCGGTGACACGCCGTTCGCAGTTGCGTGCTCGATCGTGCGCAACGTCTCTCGGCCCACCACAGAATGAGTCAAGACAAGCTTCGGCGCGCTGTCTTTCAGCATATATTCGAGCCTTTCGCGAGGATGCGAGGGGTCGAGTGGCACGTATGCTGTCCCGGCCTTCAGCGCGGCAAGCACCGCCACTACCATGTCAATGCCTCGCTCGAAGCAAACCGCGACGCGGTCATCTGCCGCGACACCCAACGCATCGAGGTGATGAGCGAGCTGGTTCGCCCGAGAACAAAGTTCACGATACGACAGAGAGCTCTGTTCGAATCGCAGGGCAGTCTTGTCCGGCGCGGCGGACGCTTGCCGCTGAATCAGCTCATGCAGGAACGGCTCGGGAGGAAACCCCGTGTCAGTCGCGTTCCATTCCTTCAGCACTCGGTCGCGTTCACGCTCGTCCATGAGCGGCACCATGGCGAGGGGTTGCGATGCATCACGAGCCATGCTCCCCAGCAAGCGCACCAAGTAAGCCGCGAAGCGTTCGACCGTCGTCCGATCGAAAAGGGCCGTGGCGTAGTCGATACCACCCGTGATGACGCCCTCGCTCTCGGCCAGGTCCAGGATTAGATCGAATTTCGCGACCGAGTACGCAAGCGGCTCGTCAGTGACGACAACCCCAGGCAAATTCAGCCGTGGCTCGTCCGCGCCCTGCCAGGACATCATGACCTGAAATACGGGCGAGTAGGCCAGGCTCCGCTCCGGCTTAACCAACTCTACGACTCGATCGAACGGAAGCTCTTGATGTTCCTGGGCGCCGACCAAGCTGTCATCCACTCGCTTCAACAGTGCGCTCGCGCTGTCGTCCGCGAAAACTTGCGTACGCACTGCGAGCGTATTGATGAACAGACCAATCAACCCTTCGAGCTCCGGTCGTGTGCGGTTCGCGACTGGTACGCCAACAACGACGTCATCTTGTCCGGCTAGTCGCGCCATCAGCGCGACGAAGCCAGCAAGAAGAGTCGTAAACAGCGTAACTCCGCTCCGCCGACCGAGATCTTTCAGGCTACGTGTCAGCTCGGCGTCGAAGCTCAAGTGGACTCGCTCACCACGATAGTCTTGTTCCGACGGACGCCGCCGATCAGTCGGCAGCGACAGCAGCATCGGGGCGCCGGTCAACTGACGCTTCCAGTATTCAACTTGCCTCACCGTTGTCGGACTCTCGGACGAGCGGCGTTGCCAGGCTGCGTAATCGCCATACTGAATCGGCAGCTGGGCTAGCGCGTCCGGTGCTCCGCTCGTGAATGCTGCGTAGAGCTCGTTCAGCTCTCGAGTAAAAACGCCCATCGACCAACCGTCCGACACCAGATGGTGCATCGTCAGCACCAACAAGTGCTCTTCGTCGCCTAGCCGAATTAGACTGCCTCGTGCGAGCGGTCCGCGCTCGAGGTCGAATTCTTCGTTCACCTCGCGGCGAACGAGCTCCTCTAGCGATTTGGTGTCAGAACCGTCTGATGAGTTGATCAATGCCAGCTCGAATCCCTGGTCTGCGGCGCCGATGCGCCGAACGGGCCTGCCCAGCTCTAGGACGAAGGTAGTTCGCAGCGACTCGTGCCTTTCAACGATTCGATCGAGAGCGTCGCGGAGCGCCGAGACATCGAGCTGGCCTCGCAACCTGAAGGACAACGGAATGTGATACGAAGCGCTGGCGCCAGGCATTCGAGTCAAGAACCAAAGCCGTTGTTGAGCGAAGGACAAGTCCCCCGACTGCGCCTCCGCAAGGGGCGTCAATATCGGCGGCGCACTGGGCGCCGCCTCCTCGACCGCTCGCGCGAACTCCCTCAGGATTGGGCGTGCGAAGAGCTCTCGTAGGCGTACGTCTACAGCGAGTTCTTGTCTAATCCTCGCCACGACGCTGGTCGCTAGCAGCGAGTGTCCGCCTAACTCGAAGAAGTCGTCATTTCTACCCACGCTTTCGAGACGAAGCAAGTCACACCAGGTCTTGGCAATATGCTCCTCCGTTGCTCCGCTGGGGGCCTCGTGAATTCGTAGCGGATAAGCTGACTCGGCTGGTGCTGGCAATGCCTTGCGGTCCAGCTTGCCGTTATTGGTAAGTGGTAGGCTATCGAGCTGCACGTACGCGGCAGGGACCATGTACTCCGGGAGCGAGCGTGCAAGCTCCCGGCGCAACACATCGGCATCCAACCGAGTAGCTGTCGCGTCGAGCGTGCAATAAGCGACCAATCGTTGGTCACCGGGAGTGTCTTCGCGCAACACGACTACCGCATCCCGAACGCTGGGCTGCGCCGATAGCTTGTCCTCAATCTCCCCCAACTCGATACGAAATCCTCTCAGCTTTACCTGCGCGTCGTTGCGTCCGGAGAATTCGAGCGCACCGTCGCTGCCGATTCGCCCGACGTCGCCAGTTCGGTACATCCGAGCATCGGGATCAGCTACGAACGGATCGGGCAGAAATCGTTCCGCCGTGAGTTCTGGTCGATTCAAATAGCCACGCGCCACACCTGGTCCGCTCACGTAAAACTCGCCCTTCACCCCGGGTGGCACGGGCTGTCCAAATTCATCGAGCACGTAGACCGCCAGGTCGGCTATCGGCATCCCAATCGGGCTGAGGGTCGACTCAGCAGACTGCGGTCCCAGCCGACACGAAGTAACATGCACCGTAGTCTCCGTGATGCCATACATATTGACCACGGCGGCGCAACCGTTGCGCGCGTCAGCCCACCAGGGTTTCAGTATGTTGGGGTCGAGCGCCTCGCCGCCAAACACCACGTAGCGCAGAGCGTGTGCTGCATCGCTCCTCGCCATTGCGGCCATGAACCCTCGGAATGCGCTTGGGGTTTGGTTGAGCACCGTCACCTTTTCCGCGCATACGAGCGCATAGAATTCTTCCGGCGACCGCGATACCGGATGGGGAACGACTACCAGCCGACCGCCGTAAGCGAGCGCGCCCCAGATCTCCCAAACCGAGAAGTCGAACGCAAAGGAATGGAAAAGCGTCCAAACGTCGTCGGCGCCAAACTGAAATTGTGGCTCCGTCGCCGACAGCAGACGCGTTACGTTTCGGTGCTCTACCATGACCCCCTTCGGTTGGCCGGTAGAACCGGAGGTATAGATAACGTACGCTAAATGGTGAGCTCGCAAGTCGGCGCGAGGCAGGTTGTTGGAGGACAGCTGTTGCCAGTTGGTCTCATCGCTCAGATCGAGGAGTGGCACAGGCTCAGTCAGTGTCTTGGACGCGGCCTCCAGCATCGCACTTTCGGAAGGCGCAAAGACCAATAGAGCGGTTGGCGCGCTGTCCTTCAACATGTACTCCAATCGCTCCTGAGGATATCGAGGATCCAACGGAACGTAGGCGCCTCCAGCCTTCGAGACGGCGAGCACGCAGACGAGCATCTCTAGACTGCGCTCCGCGCAAATGGCCACGCGATCGTCGGGACGCACCCCGAGCTCACGGAGATGGCGCGCCAAGCGATTGGCACGTCGGTTGAGTTCGCCGTAAGTCGTCGAGCAGTCGCCGCAGCTTATCGCAATTGCATCTGGTCGCTTGGCTGCCTGAGCTTCGAACAGTTCGTGCGTGCAGGCACCCACTCGCTGCGATGCTCTGGCTCCGAGGAAGCTCGCGTTCATCGACTCGCTATCGTTCGACCAAGAAATACGCGCGACTAGCTGCTGTTCGTCCTTTTGCATGGCAGACAGCGTCTTGATCAAGTACGCAATGTAACGAGCAACGGTTCGCTCATCGAACAGAGCGGTCGCATACTCCAGGCTGCCTACTATTCGACCGTCCTGCTCCGATAGGCTCAAGGTCAAATCGAACTTGGCAACATCGTAGTCGACTGTCTCGGGTTCTACCCGTAGCCCAGCGAGGCTCAACGGCACGTCGCTCATGCTCTGCCAGGAGAACATCACCTGAAACAGCGGAGGGTAGCTCAGACTTCGCGCAGGTCGAACCAACTCAACGACCTTCTCGAAAGGTAAATCTTGATGTTCCTGAGCGTCGAGGGCCGTGGCACGAACCCGCGCGAGTAGCTGCTGCACCGTCGGCCGCAATGACAGATCGATGCGGAGCGCGAGCGTATTGACGAAGAAACCAACCAAGGGCTCGACCTCACTGCGGGTGCGGTTAGCGACTGGCGTGCCTATCACGACCTCTTCCTGGCCTGACAGCCTCGAGAGCACCACCGCGAAGGCAGAAAGGAGAGTCATGTAGAGGGTCAGGCCGTTACGACGGCTCAGCGCCTTCAAGCCTGCTGTGGTGTCGGCGTCGATTGCTATCGGGAGGCTGGTTCCGCCATGCGATTGCTCGGCGGGCCGCGGTCGATCCCAAGGCAACTCGAGTAGCGTCGGAATTCCGCGCAGCTGTCGGGCCCAGTACTGCTCGTGCGCGCGAGCGCTGTCACTCGACAACCATTCGCGCTGCCAGTCCGAATAGTCCGCGTACTGGAGCTCGAGCGGCGGCAGCGGCGCCGCTTCATCGCCGAGAGAGGCTAGATAAAAGACTCCGACTTCTTTCAGCAGCACGCCCGCTGACCAGGCATCGGAGATGATATGGTGCGCGACCAAGAGCAGGACGTGCTCGGTTGCATCGAGCCGCACCAGGTGCCCCCGTAGCAGCGGCCCAGACTCCAGCTCGAACGGGTCCGTAATCTCGCTGCGTTTGAGCGACGCGAGCGCTGCCGATGACTCCGGTTCACTCAGAACCGACTCACGGAGGCTGAAGCCGACGGCCTCAGGCGCTACGCGCTGGATGATCGCGTCGCCTTCGCGCGCGAAGGTCGTTCGCAGCACCTCATGGCGCGCAACGAGGGAGTCGAGCGCGCGACGCAAAGCAACGGTGTCGAGCTCCCCGTGAATACGCATGGCCATCGGCACGTGATAGGCAGAAGACGCTCCCTCCATCTGAGCTAAGAACCAGAGTCGCTGCTGCGCGAAGGACGCGCGAGGGAGTCCGTCCTTCACCCTCGGCCTGATCGCATCCGTGCTAGTGGCCGCGGCCCTTTGTACTAGCCGTGCGAAGTCCTTCAGCCGTGGATGTGCAAATAGCTCCTTCAGCAAGATCTCCACGCCGAGTTCTTGGCGCAATCGTGAAACGACGGTAACCGCGAGGAGTGAATGTCCGCCGAGCTCAAAGAAGTCGTCGTCGCGGCCTAGGTGATCAAGCTGCAGCGCGTCTGCCCAGAACCGTGCAATCAGGCGCTCTTGATCCGTCGCCAGCTCTCCATAGACACGCTCGCCTTGAACACGCGCTTCTGGCTGAGGCAATGCCTTTCGATCAAGCTTTCCGCTCGCCGTTAGCGGCCACGCGTCTAGCACCACGTACGTCGAGGGAACCATATAGTCCGGCATGGACGTAGCCAGGTGAAGGCGCAGCGCTTCGGGCAGTGTCGCCCGCGCCTTCGCGTGCAATGGGCTATTTGACGCAGCACGATCCCTTTGCCCCAGGCGCTTGTCGAATTGGCGCCAGTCGCAATGAAATTCCAAGCCAGACTTGCTCACGAGCGCGTGAAACTCCCCCAGATCTCCGCTGCACAGCCAAGTTGGCTGAACCTTGTAGCCTAGCTCCGCGCAAAGCTCGGCGAGCTCCGTGCAGCTGAGGCCAACACCGAGTTCGGGAGCCAACGAAGGCAGCTCGTTCACTGAACCCGAGGGGACGTTGTCCATCCAACTACGCAGTAATCCTGGCTCTTTGGATACGCGTGAGTTGGGTATGAATCCGATGGCCAATGCCGGCGCTGAAGCTTGCTTCAACCAATTTGCAAGGGCGCTGCGCCCAGGTGGCAGGGTCCGGCAATCCAGCCATTGGACATTCGAAACCAGCTGAATCGGCGTGCGCACGTAAATGCGTACGTCATACCGATATGCCGAGAGTTCGTTCGTGAAGGCCCCCTCACGAGGCATCACCTCCACGTGGGTCACGTCTGGGATCAGCTCCGATAGGCGATCGAACCACTCTGGATCGATCGCTAGCTCCTGTTCGAAGAGTGTCGCATGCGCTGCTCGACTCGCTGCCTCAGCGAGCGTTGTTTCGCCGGAAGCTCGGTGGAGTTGTACAGAGAGATGAAAGGCCGAAAGCAAACGATTGTTTCGTACATCTCCGACGAACACGCTGCCCGCGCCCGAAATTGCCGCAACCGCGCCGCGCAGGACGGCCAGCAAGTAACCCAGGTCCGGGAAATACTGCACCACTGAGTTGATCACGACGGTGTCGAACGGGCCGGCTGGGACAGTCGAGAAATCGATTGCTTCCGCGCGGATCACGGCAGTGTTGAGGAAACCTTCCGCCTCGAGCCGGGCTGACAACTGCTGGACAGCCCGTTGAGACACGTCCGTGCCAACGTACCGGTCGCAGCACGAGGCTAGGCGGCGCAGCAACATTCCTGTGCCGCATCCGATCTCAAGCACTCGTTTCGGAGCCAAACGTTGGATGCGCGTCAAGACGCCTTCAAGCCAGCCGCGCATTTCCGACTCTGGAAGTGGAAGGCGCGTGTACGCGCTATTCCAACCCACGAACTCCGACTGCGCGGCAGAATCTTCGTCCAAGACCGTGTCGTGTATCTGCGACCACTCCGTCACGCGCTCCTGTGTCCCGCTTTCAGCCAACTGCGGCACCACGTACGCAACCAAGCGCTGATCTCCGGGGCGGTCCTCCCGAGCGAGAACGACCGCTTCGCGTACGAGTGGGTGCTCCAGAAGTCGATTTTCGACCTCTCCCAGCTCGATGCGATGTCCTCGCAGCTTGATCTGGTGGTCTGCGCGCCCCAAGAATTCGAGCTCACCTTGCGACGAAATTCGGGCCTGATCTCCCGTAAGGTAGAGCTTGCCCGTTCCGAACGGATTCGAGACAAACTTCTCTGCAGTAAGCTCCGGGCGGTTGAGATACCCCCGTGCCAAGCCAACCCCACCAATGCACAGCTGACCGCTGACACCCATCGGTGTGGGCCGCATTTGCGAGTCCAGAACATACACCTGTAGGTTATCGATGGGACGACCGATGCCGATCGACGATGCAGACGGATTGACCACGCAATAAGTCGCGTCGATGGTCGCCTCGGTCGGACCATACAGGTTCACTAGTAGCGGCTCGGGCAGCCTCGCGTGAAACGAACGCACCGCGCTAGCCGTGAGCACTTCCCCCCCGCAGAAGACGCGACGAAGCGAGATGCAGCGCCGCAACTCGGGCTCGTTGCTCAGGGCGACGAGCATTGAGGGCACGACTTGCAGCACGGTGACGCCGTGGTTTACGATCTCGCGCGCCAGTAACAACGGATCTCTCTCGGCATCCTCCGCTGCCAACACCAGCTCCGCGCCCTCGCCAAGCGGCGCATGGAACTCCCAAACGGAGGCGTCAAACCCGATGGCGGTCTTTTGCAGTACCCGATCGTCGTTCGACAGCCGGAATTGACGCTGCATCCAGCGCATGTGGTTGACCGCGGCCCCATGTGAAATCTCTACTCCTTTAGGCACCCCGGTCGAGCCGGAGGTGTAAATTACGTACGCAATGTCGCTTGGAGTGACTTGCCTGGGCAGCGTGGAAGAGCCGGGCTCCTCAGCCTGCTCCAGGATCTGCGCGACGCTTCGAACCAGGGTAAACGGAAGCGATTCTTCAAACGTGGAGAGCTCGCACAGCCACAACGACGGTTTGCAGTCGGTAGCGATCGCGCGTCGACGCGCGATCGGGATGCTCGGCTCGACGGGCACGTATGCCGCGCCGACTTTCAGAGTGGCGAGCATCGCAATCACCAACTCTTCGCATCGCGGCAGGCACAGCACGACTCGACTACCGAAAGGCACCCAGGGTTGAAGCTTTGCCGCCAACGCATCGACCTTCGATGCCAACTCCGAGAAAGTCATGCGCCGGTTTCCAACGGTCAATGCGCACGCTTGCGGCGCGCGCCGGGCACGCGCTTCGAAGAGCTCATGCAAAGACTGCGGGCCATCGAACGTGATGGGGGCGGCGTTCAGGGTCTCGAGCACTCGCCCGCGCTCGCCTGCGTCCAGCACGTCCAACTCCGACAGCGGTGTTTCCGGCGCGTTCTCAAGCGCGTTGACGATGGCCTCCAGCGCCGTGGTCATTAGAGAGCAAATCCGCGACGGATCGACCGAAGATTCAACCTGCGCCATCAGCTCGAAATCGACGCCGAGGTCATCGACGCTGAGCGCGAGCGGGAAGTTCGTGCGGTCCTCGGACAAAAGCAGCTCTATCCCGTCGGCGGGACGAGTGCTCGCCGAATGGGCCTTCTCGCTGTGCCGGTAGTTCAACAGCGACGTAATGAGCGGCAAAGGAGCGTGAACTGCGCTGCAGCGTTGAACCAGCGCGAGAGAAGCGTGCTCATGACGCAGCAGCTTCGCCAGCAGCTGATGTGTCTCCGTGGCTGCAGCCATCACGCTGTCACCGCCAACTAGGATACGTACAGGCAACGTGTTGACGAACATGCCAAGAGCACGCGCCGAGCCCCTCGCTCCCTGTGTGCGACCGAAGAGAACAGTGCCAAAAACGATATCCGCACTGCCAGAGACTCGAGCCAACACGCAAGCCCACGCCAAATGAAACAGGCTAGCCGGGCTAATGGCCGAGACCCTTGCGCGATTGCGTAAACGCTCGGCGAGCTCCGCCGGCAAACGCAACGTCGATTGTTCCACTGTAGCGCCGTCGCCGCGAGCGCTAGTGAGGCCGAATGGCATAGTGGGTTGCTCCACGCCGCGAAGCATCTCGCTGAAGAACGCCTCGTGTTGAGCGCGAGTTATTCCGAGTCGTGCGTGCGCGATTGAGTCACGGAATGGCATCGGTTCGGGAAGCAGCCCTTGGTCGCCACTCATGAGCACGCGAATCTCTTCCTCGATCACGTCACCCGTCGTATGATCCCCGATCATGTGGTGGGTTAACTCGAGCGCAACCCAGCGCGCGTTCGCCTCATCTTCTGCGACGAAGATGCGCATGAGCGGCGCCGTACCTAGATCGAGTCGGTAGGAGCGCCGGTCGAACCGCGCCGAGAGTTGCGCGGCGATGTCGCCGTCGGCTTGGCTTAGCTTCACTTCCTCGACGAGTATGGGTGCCTTGCGCAGTACGACTTGGAGCGCCTCAGGCAGCCCGCGCCACAGGACCGCCGTTCGAAGGATGTCGTGACGATCAACGACCGTCTGTAGCGCTTGCAGGTACGCGTTCATGCACTCTCGACTGCGGAATGCTCGAACGAACGCGACGAGGTAGGTGTCTCCTTCGCTCAACATCAGGTGGTGGAAAAGAATCCCTTCCTGCAGTGGCCCTAGCGGGTAGATATCCTGAATGTTGGCTGCGCCGCCTGGAACGGCAGCGACCACTGCGTCAATTTGTGTTTGGTCGAGTTGCACGAGAGACAGCATTTCTGGACGGAGCTCCGTTGCGCCCGCCGGGATGAGGTTCTCTGGGACGAGCGTCAGCGCGCTCGTGTCCCCGACTACCGCCGCGAGCTCGGCGAGCGTTGGCGCGGAAAACAAAGCGCGCACGTCGCTGTAGAGGCCCGCGCTCTCCATTTTCTCCAGCAGCGTCACCGCGAGCAGAGAATGGCCTCCCAACTCGAAGAAGTTATCGAGCCTCCCCACCCGCTCTCGCTCGAGGACGCTTGCCCACAACGCAGCCAGCCGCTCTTCGATGTCCGTTTCCGGAGGTTGATATTCTTGGGTCGAGTAGGCCATTGCATCGGGCGTCGGCAACGCGCTCCGATCCAGCTTGCCATTCGCCGTCAACGGAAGGGCTGGCAAAGCCACGAACGCCGCAGGCACCATATGCTCGGGCAGCGTCGCAGCCAGATGACGCCTCAATTGTTCTGGGTTTGGTAGCCCTTCACTCGAGCCGTGACCTACGTAATATGCGACCAGCTGCCTTTCCGAAGCTTTCTGGCCGCGCGCGAGGACAACGGCATCACGGATGGCTGGGTGTTCGCGGAGCCTTGCCTCGATTTCTCCCAATTCGACGCGAAATCCGCGGAGCTTTACTTGAAAGTCTTTCCTGCCAAGGAACTCGATGTTCCCGTCGTTGCGATAACGCCCCATGTCCCCCGTGCGATAGAGACGCACCCGCCGTGCATTACTGAACGGATCATCGAGGAACTTCTCAGCCGTGAGTACCGGCCGATTGAGGTAGCCACGTGCGACTCCCACGCCTGCGATGCAGAGTTCACCCACCACCCCGACCGGCGTTGGAGCTCCGCGCTCATCCAGAATGCGAATGCTCGTGTTGGGAATTGGGCGTCCGATGTGAACATTGAGGGCGTCCGCAACCTTGAGCTTCGTCCAGGTAGCCCAAACAGTCGTCTCGGTTGGTCCATAGGCGTTGATGAGACGGACCCTGCCCGCCCAGCGGCGCACCAGCGCCTCAGACGGCGCTTCACCAGCCACTACGATCGTGCGAACATGGTCAAGAGTCGCGCGAGGAGGCAACGTTGACAACACGATCGGCGGAAGCGTGAGATGAGTAGCTCTGCTATCCACGATCGCGGCCAGCAGGGTGTCCCCGGCCAAACTTGCCTTGGAACTAGGCAGGCAGAGCACGGCACCATGGCAAAGCGCCATCGCGAACTCGAATGCACTCGCATCAAAACTCAGTGAAGCAAACTGCAGAACGCGATGGCCAGCCTCAATCATCAAGCTGCCTGGCTGCGCCATGGCAAGATTGCACCAGCCACGATGTTCGACCATGACCCCCTTCGGTTGTCCGGTCGACCCGGACGTATAGATGACATAGGCCAGCGCAGTCGGCGAAAGCCCGTCCCTCGGCAGGTTGCTCGAGTCGAGATTCTCCCAGTTGTCGCGGTCGCGGTCGAGCTCGATGAGCGGTAGCGAGGGAGCTGGCTGGATCGCTTGTAAGAGCTCGCTCGAGATCGCCGCGTGCGTCAGCACCACTTTTGCGCCGCTGTCCTCCAACATGTACCGTAGGCGCTCCGCGGGGTAGTTCGGGTCCAACGGGACGTAACCGCCACCGGCCTTCAGAGTGGCGAGTACGGCGACGATCATCTCGAAAGAACGCTCGAAACAAATCGCGACGCGGTCGTCCGGCCGAATACCCAGCGCGCGCAAATGCCGCGCTAGTTGATTCGCAGCTTGGTTGAGCTCGTCGTACGTCCACTCGGATCCAGCGAAGGCCACCGCGGGAGAACTACCTCTCTCAGTCACGACGGCTTCGATCAGCTCGTGCAGGCACGAATCCGGCAGCGAAATCTTCGTGCCATCCCAAGCGAGGAGCTGCCGGCGCTCCGCTGGCGCAAGTAATGCGACGGCGCTCGGGCTCTGATTGTCGTCATGGACCATGGCCTCGAGCAAACGTCGTAGGTAGCCTGCATATCGCTGAATCGTGGAACGCTCGAAGAGGTCGGTGCAGTACTCCAAGGCGCCGACCACTCGACCGTTCCGCTCGATCAAGTCGAGAGTCAGGTCGAATTTGGAGACATCGTAGTTGATTGACTCTGGTCGTGTCGTAATCCCCGGCAAGCGAAGATCCCAGTCTTGAGCATCCTGCCAAGCAAACATCACCTGAAAGATCGGTGAGTGCGCCAAGCTACGTGTCGGGCGGACGAGTTCGACCACGCGCTCGAAAGGCAGGTCCTGATTTTGCTGCGCGCTGAGCGCTGCGGAGGCGACGTGCTTTATCAGCGCCGCGAAGGTCGGCTGTTCAAAGCGCTCGACCCGCACTGCCAGCGTGTTGACGAACAGGCCCACGAGTCCCTCCAACTCGGTACGCGGGCGATTGGCAACCGGAACGCCTACAACTAAGTCCGACTGGCCCGACAAACGCCCGAGCAGCGCTGTGAATGCGCTCAACAGCGTCATGAACAGGGTAGCGCCGTGCCGACGACCGAGCTCCTTGAGCCGCTCCACTAGCGCCGACTCGAGTTCGACTTCTACCCGAGCGCCAGCGAAACTCTGTGCGGCGGGTCGGGGTCTATCAGTGGGCAACGCAAGCAGCGTCGGAGCACCTCGCAGCGTTTCGACCCAGAAGTTCACCTGAGGAGCACAAGCCTCCGAAGCGAGCCAGCGTCGCTGCCACGCCGCATAGTTGAAATATTGGATTGGTAGAGGCGGCAGTGGTTCGGCAACCCGAACGCGGGCTTCGTAAAGTGTGCTCACTTCCCGCGCCAGTACGCTCAGCGACCACCCATCGCACACGATATGGTGGAACGTCAGCAGCAAGACATATTCTTCCTCGCCGAGACGCAATATCCGACCACGGCACAACGGGCCAGTCTGCAAGTCGAAAGCCAAATGCGCTTCCTGTTGCTTGATTGCCTCAACCGCATCGTAGCTCACGTCCGTTTCCTCCAAAGGAAACGACATGTTCTCTAGAATGCGTTGGACGCAGCGTCCGCCATCTCGCGCGAACGAAGAGCGAAGTACGGCGTGTCGCCGCACTATCGTATCCAGCGCGCTGCGAAGAGCTACGACGTCGAGCGGTCCATCCAGACGAACACCGAACGGTACGTTATAAGCGCTGCTTGCTCCCCCGAGTTGATCCAAGAACCAAAGCCTTTGCTGCGCAAATGACACCTCCGAGCAATCACTCTGCTCGATCTGCATGAATTGCTCACGCTGCTCTACTGCCGCTCCCGAAGCCGCTATCGCGTCCGAGAGTGCGCGGAGCGTCGGCCGCGCGAACACATCTTTGAGAGACAGCTCGACGCCAAACTCGGACCGTAGACGAGACAAGAGCCTCACGGCGAGAATCGAATGGCCGCCGAACTCGAAAAAATCGTCATTGCGGCTGGGCGCCTCGACGCGCAGCAGGTCTGACCACAGCCGAGCTACGCGCTCCTCAATGTCGCCGCTGGGTGGCTGGTGCTCACGTGCACCGTCGTTGCCTCGCATCGGAACCGGGAGTAGGCGACGATCGAGCTTGCCGTTGGCAGTCAGGGGCAGCTCCGTCAACGTGACGTAAAGCGCGGGCACCATGTATTCTGGCAATATCGCGGCCAGGAATGTCTTCAGCTCTTCGCGCGAAACGTCAGAACGAGCCGGCACGACGTACGCCACCAGCTGCTTGTCGCCCGCTCCAAAATCGCGCGCCACCACGACCGCTTCCGATACCTCCGGGTGCTCCAGAAGGCTCGACTCAATCTCGCCGAGCTCAATGCGAAAGCCCCGCAACTTGACCTGGTCATCGTTGCGACCCAAGAACTCGATCACGCCGTTCAAGCGATGCTTTCCCACATCGCCCGTTCGATAGAGCCTGGCTCCCGGGCGCCCGGAGAATGGATCGTTGACGAATCGCTCATCCGTCAGCTCTTGCCGTCGCAGGTAACCGCGCGCCACGCCTTCACCACCGATATAGATCTCTCCTGAGGCGCCCATTGGGACTGGACGAAGCTGCTCGTCCAGCACGTAAATTTGTGTGTTCCAAATTGGACGTCCAATCGGATTTGCGGCGCCAGGCTCCTCAGGCGCCACGTCCCAGGCCGTCACGTCAACGGTCGCCTCCGTCGGTCCGTACAGATTGTGCAAGGCAACGTCGGGCAGCTTTTTGTAGAAGGCCCGAGAGAGCGTCGTCGATAGGGCCTCGCCGCTGGCAATGACGCGCACCAGGGTCTTGCAATCCGAAGCACCTCGGTATTCCAGGAATGCCGCCAGCATCGAGGGCACGAAGTGGAGCGTCGTTACGCGCTCACGCTCGATGACTTCGCAGAGGTATGCGGGGTCCTTGTGCCCGTTCGGCTTCGCCA
>Ga0247760_1000970_pt1 | contig 29072 bp, 24 predicted proteins | sample UWRJL171409R4_FD_179936 | JGI IMG/M metagenome (GOLD analysis project Ga0247760, IMG submission 179936) | Plant litter microbial communities from Arlington Agricultural Research Station in Wisconsin, United States - UWRJ-L171-409R-4 | ecosystem: Environmental > Terrestrial > Plant litter >... | reverse complement strand
GGTGGTGGGGGGGGGGGGGGGGAGGGGGGGGGGGAGGGGGGGGGGGGTTGTGCGGGGGGGGGGGGGAGGGGGGGAGGAGGAGCGCTGGAGGATGGTTATTTTGAATTGCGAGGGGTGGGAGAGGAGGGCGGAGAGGATGACGGAGCCGAGGGAGCCGGTGGCGCCGATTAGGGCGACGGAGGTGATTGACATGGTGGTGGGTGTTTTGGTTGTTGTTGGGGGTGAGGTGATGCTGGGTGCTGTGGATGTTGGCCTAGGCTCGTTAGGTTGAAGGTCTCGTTTTGGAGGGGTTTGGCGGCAGAAAAAGCGGTGAGAGGCGCCGAATTACGCGCGAATGGCTTCAAATCGCGGGATAAGCAACTGACGTCATGGGTCCAACAAACGACAATTTTGACAGCTTAATTTTGGGAAGGAACGATTCTAAAACGCAGCCGTCGCTCAAACCCAAATGCAAGCACTTGAATTTTTGCAGAGCGAGCATGTCTGCTCATGCGCCAGCAATTTTCAACCCCTCCTTGCGCAGCCGGAACGCCGTCAAAATCATCGACCGCGCCGCCGGGCCAGTCAGCGGGATCTTACGATCGCCGATCTTCTCGTCGCGGACCTCCTCCTCCGTAGCCCAAACATAATCCTGATGTTCATTTGGATCGAGAACAACTCTGTCACAACTCTCCACCTCAGTCTCAAACGCAAAGCGACAGAACTTCTTCGTGCCTGCCCGATTCGTGAAGCGATTGCCCATGACCTCGAACCTGATGTCGTGTCCGCGGTCTTGTCCGCCCTCAGGAATGAAGCGCAAGATGCGCGTCAGCACAAGTCCGGCTTCCTCCCACAGTTCGCGTGCTGCGCCGTGGAGGATGGTCTCATCTTCTTCGTCGACTGCGCCGCCGGGGACTTCCCATCGATTGGGCATGGAGTCGTGGCTTGCGCGCTGCACGAGGAGGACGCGCCCGTCAGCATTGAAGACGACGGCGCCGGTTGCGAGGCCGTCGAGCTCGGACGCAGGGTCGCGCTCTTGTAGCCACTGGCGGAGGGTGACGGTCCATGGCGCGATCGAGTTGTCGATCTCGAAGTTAAAGGAGCGCGACGGCGCTTGCTCTAGTGGAGGCATCTTGGTGTTTGCGATCGTGAGATCTTGCGTGCGCGACTGGCCCAGCAGTTGCAACTTGAGCCCGTAAAAATGGCGATTGCAGTCCGTATCTTCTCTTCAATCAAGCTGTGAGTCAACCGGCAAGTCGTCGCAAAAGATCCCGCAATCGTCGTCGTGATTGGCTTCGCCGCGACAGAGAGCCCCAACGGCGCTGGAGCCTGGCGCGACGCACCGTAAGCGCGGGGCAATTGCTTCAAGCATCGACGCAAACACGGCGCACCATCGCGGTCGCAATTTAGAGGCGGAAAAAAGCCAAAATGACAAGCAAACAAATCTGGAAACTAAGCCTAGATTGCAGGCAGAGTAGTTGCTTCTTCCTCTTGCAAATCAGCCGCCTGCGCAGGAAATCGAGACGGAACTTCCTCTTCATCATGGCGCGACGCTACTCCAACCCACACACACAGCGAAATTCGGTCGCTCGTGAAAATTCTGCCAAATGGTCGCAAACCCCAAAAACCACCAGGAATCAGGACAAAAGGCAGAAGCTTCTTCTCTATGTCGCCACTAAAGCAGCGATCATAGTGAAAAAGAGGTTGGGTACCAAAAATTCCACCCAGAACGGCCCCGAAGGACAATTCATAGAAGAGCGCGCCACGATGTGCAATGCAGGCTCTCCACTATAGTCTGAGGAGTTCTTGATCGCCCCAGACTTGGGCAAGGTAAGTATGAAAAGAGAAAGAAAAGAAAGGCAAAGAAATCGGGAGGGAGGAGGTCTTTATATAGGTTTTCGGGCTCAGGGAAATTCACAGTGGCAGGCGGCGAATTCACAGCGGTGCAAGGGCCGGTTGGTGACCTGTTGGCAGGCCTGCAGGATGCCCCCGGCGTGTTTTCGTCGGATGTCTCGGAGCCCGGTCCGTTTTCGTGTTAGCGGGCTCGGAGGTGTCGTTGCGGGGTGTGGGTCCCGGACCCCATGGTCCAGCATGTGCCTGGTGCTTGTGGTCCAGGCGAACACAACCACACAGAATTGAACGATGAGACCTGCAGTTGGTCTCATTGTTAGTCGTGGTGTCCGCTACGTACCAGAATGCTCGACCGCGTTCGCAGCCCAGAATGACTGGGAAGGACAGCGGAAACCCGTGGAACACCTCAATTGGATGTAGGCCCACTTGTACGACGCCATCCTAATTCTGGCCTGACACACTATCTCCCACATAACAATATCCTCCCATTGAGACGAACCGTGCATACGGCACATTTGTACGACGGCCTGTTCGTATTTTTTTGACCCTGCTAACGGCTTGACAGCACATTTGATAGCACCCGTGTTAGTGACCGCTGTGGCTGCAGGGACATGCTTCAAATAGGTACGAGGTACGTACAGAACCACTGGTTCTGGCAAGCGTTTTTAGTAGAAGCTGGAGGAACAGCAACCTGTTGAGGTACTATCTGTGGTTTATCAGGGATTGTTCACCTGCCGCGGGTTCTTTCAGTTTAGTAATCATTTAATTCGTCGGGAGCTACAAGTATCCGAGTCTGAACACTGCTGTGTATTCTTGTCGGCGGTTTCTACAACCGCGGAGAAGCCAATAATAAGCTGACGGGCGGTCCGATACTACCATTGGTGAACCACATTTGTAGAACGCACAAACTTGTGGCTATGACTTGGGTAGGACCGGATTACTCAGCTTCCGGTGAGCGTCGCCGAAAGGGGTATTCGAGGAGAATGTGGAGGTCAGCGGAGCCAACATGCCTCATCGCGTCGGTGGTTCGCTCGGTTGGGGTAAGCAACGCTCTCAGAGCGGCCGAACACAGCCTCGTATTTTTGCCTCGTGAGAATATCTGGTGACCGGAGATGTAGTGACCCAATAATGTTATTTTGGATGTCTTCTTCGCCGCACATACAGTGGTATAAAGTCGGGTCTCCCGCTGCGTCTTGGCCCAATCTCTATCTCATATCCAACGCAAATCAACACTTGGCAATACCTACCTACTTTTTACAAAGGCATCATCACCGCAACTTAAAACACAAGACCTTAACCCATCTTGAATCTTTACACTTCACCTCACACTTCACCATGGGATTCACCACCTTCTCCGGCCCCTCCTCCTCCTTCCCCCCCATGAGCCAATGGAAATCCTTCGAAGAAATCTTCAACACCAACAAGACCGCCATGTTCGCCACGGGCGACACCGGCCCGGACATCGGCGCCATCTGGAACGCCGTGCTCGAATGTGCCAAGCTCGGCGTCGAGGAGCGCGTCATCTTCTGCATCATCATGCAGGAAAGCACCGGCAACGTCGGCGTGCAGACCACCTTCAACGGCGACGGTCATGCCACTGCGGGGCTGATGCAGTGTGATGGGAGTCCCGGCTTTCCCGGGCGGCATGGCCTGACTCAGGCGCAAATTACGAGTATGGTGCGGGCGGGGACGGAGCATTTTAAGGCGAATTTGAAGGAGTTTGGGGATGCGGATACGGCGGATACGATTTATAAGGCGCTGAGGGCATATAATTCGGGGTCGGTGAATGTGAATAATCTGAGTGATGGGAGGGGCGCGACGGATTCATATGTGAGTGATGTTGCGAATCGGCTGTTGGGGCGGACTAACTAGATAGGTGGGTGGCGGGAGTTCGGTGTGTTGCACTGATGGATCGTGAGATATAGCTTAGGTATGAGAGATGATGGGAGACTGGTTGCAGGTTTGTGGATTGGGTGTTGTTGAAATTATAGGTCAATTTGCATTTCCGTCATGAACGCACATATTACCCGAGGTGGCTTACTGTGGTCTTCACCAAAATTGCTTTGTTTTCTGCAGCAGCAGCAGCACGTTGCTTATCGACCCCAAGTCCGCAGTTGAAGCCACCGACCGCCTTCCAGCTTCAACAAATCCTCCGCCGCTGTCCCAAAACATCAGATTAGCAAACTTCACATTATTGACACCTCCTCACATCCCGCACATGGACTTCCACTGTCGACTCAGACTTGCACACAAAAATTATGACGCCACAAACGCCCCTGCGGACACATCTAGCATCAGAAGAAACACACCCCACAGCGAGTCCGCGACCTTCTCCACGACACGCACTTGCTAGTCTCGGGAAAGCCTTTTGGAAGACAGGGCTGTGAGCTCCCGCTATCAGCTGTATGGCCGTCTGGCGAGACGGGTTTGGGAGGATCTGGCTGAGACGCTGGGCGGCGGTGTTGTGGAAGAGGGAGCCGGAGGCTGATGATGGTGGTTTGGCCTAGTTATTGGACTGTTTGGTGTGCGATGTGCGATTAGTTGTGGATGGGAGTCTTGCCCCCTCATCAAAGCGGCGCTAGCAACGAGCAGGGCTGTGCTGAGAACATACCACGGCATGCGCCTTTATTCTGCTAGTGATTCTTGATCAGAACCCTGACCCGTCTGTTGCCTAACAGCTACCCTTCCGTCAGCGCAACCTGACCCAGAAGCCCACGGGAACCTCGAGAACAGCAGAAGAGATGACTTCCAATCCGAAGACCAATGCTCCCAGTGATACGGATGGGAGTTCTACTCCCACGACTGCAGTTAGTTTACCAACACTCAATGTCCACATAAGGACACTCATGTAATCGTCCCATGCCTCTACAGAATGAGCCGTTGTGTCAATGCTCAAACCCCCTCCAAACCTTTCTTCTCAGCAAGTCGACGTTCGACACGATAATGGCCCAGGGCCAGAATGACGCTGCCACCTCCGTATCCGCAAGCATTAAGTCCACGGGGGTAGACGACAATGGGGATGGTATGCTGCCTGGTGATGTAAACTCGATCTCCTATGTTAGGACCGGCGTGACTTTGACTGATATCTCGATGTTCTCCCACAGCAACCAAGCAACAGGCCAGACACTCAGGCGGAGGATTCATGGCAAGTTTCTACCAGTGCTTGTCACTGCTCAAGAGGCTTGCCAGGGGTACACTGACTCTCAGTATGAAGAGCGCTCTCATTTCATTTACAAGGGCTGCGCTGATCCATTTCATACTTGAATAGGGCTGAGGTTGGCGTTTACGTTGCTATTCTCGTTGGTTCAGGGGCTTAAACTGGAAATCAGATCGTGGAAACCAGCAATTCCTAGATCGCGTCATACACATTGGTTTGAACCAACAACTTCCCCCACCCACCCGCCCTAGGGGCGAGCTACGAGAAACCTTCAATATCAACATCTCATCAGGGCGTGTGGCTCAGTTGGTAGAGCGTTCGCTTAGCATCGGGTACTTGTTTTACAGGGCAGTTGGGACGCAAGCTGTGTGCCACGAAATTCCATTGCCTTAAACTCCAAATACGCCCTATTCCGATTCAACCCCTATCAAAGTTAATGTCTGTGTACGTGATCCCGAATTCTTTGCTTTATGCTCCTCTTACCAGCCTCATGACTCTCATAAGTATGCACGCCGCGCTCCGCTGGCATCTTTGCCGTGGTCGACGCAGCCAATGTACTCTCCGCTGTTTCCTCCTGCTCCGGGCTGCCCTTCTTGGGGCCCATGTACAACGGTACGTCCTTCTCGGCTACTTCGGTGAGCTTACCCTGTTGATCCTGCACGTAGTGCCGCGCTGGCAAGACTTCCTTCTGGTATATTGGTTGGATTTGGGGGAACACTTCGTGTGTATGGTATTCTCGCTCAATTTTCTCGTCGATTATCTCGTGCCGGGAGGGCTTCACTGTCTCCTGGGTGATTGCTGGGCGGTTTCTGTGTCAGATATTGCACCCAGTCATACAATTGATGGGATCCTACTTGGTGCTTCTGTCGTAGTTTGATCGAGGTCCGCCGTCTTCCTTTCGCCTGTGGTCCAGGAGTTTGCCTCGCCGGTGCCGCGCTGTTGTGCCATTGTGATGAGAGGGATTGTACCGGTGTGAATGTACGGCGACGGTATGACAACAATTCTCGAAATAGTTACCTCCTCGAGGCAATCATCTTGCCATATGCTTTGACAATCGTGCTTGTTGGAATGAGCATTGCCCTTTGTTTCAGAAGATGCACCTCTCTGCAACCCTCAAAGCAAGCGTTCATTCTGACCACCAAAATCGCGTTGCGTGCCTGTGATCGAGCCTGCGCTGAGCAGCGGGCGGACTTGCTAGCCACACGGAAAAGTCTCCGAAGCTGTGTCCGTCAGACGCGTGTCGTGTATGATGCGTTTCTAAACTCTGTTGTCGGTGCGTCTGTCGTCGATGCTAACTACCCAAGTGCCCACCCCTGGATCGGCGGTAAACACACCGATCCATTGCGACACACTGCACGCAAGCCCCGAAGGAACGAGCTCCAAAGCGTCCGCCGTTGGTTTCCATGACGCAATAGGGTTCGGGGCGTTCCAACTGTCCAACCTTGCTAGTCAAGTAGGGGCGGGTCTTAGCTCGATGCTAATGTTGATGGCTGGATGACCTCATGCCGTTCGCACAACGTCACTGTTCGAGCTTCCTCCCCCTCCGGATATAACAGAACCTCCCCTGGCCAAGACAAATTCCTTGAATCATCCCATCAACCTCATCTCACTCAACAATCCCCAAACCCCACAACCACCCCATCCACAACCCCCAAACCGCCAACATGCCCATGGACAAGACCAAGAAGGTGATCGGCGACATGATGTCCAAGGCCGGCCACCACGACACCACCGTCCACGAGGAGACCGCCCCGGCGGTGGAGCAAAAGACCATCAAGCCTACGCAGCACGAAGAAGTCTCTACCGCGGTCGAGCAAGAAGTGCACCAAGACCACTACCACCGCACCGTCCAGCCGGTCGCGGCCAGCGAGACCCTTCCGGAGCAGCACTCGCACCGCGTTGCTGGGACTGTCCACCGCGAGTTCGACCACCGCGACATGCAGGGCACAGAGCGGGCGATGAAGGCTGAGGTGGGAAAGCTGCATGATACGCGCACCGTGGAGGAGACGAAGCACACGCAGAGCCGGAACCCGACGGTGCAAGGCGAGCATGTGCATCAGTATGTTTCCTTTCCGTTTTTGTGTCCGGTGGGGGTCGGGTTGTGCTGACGGTGAGGTGGCGTGTAGTCATGTGCATGAGACGGTGCAGCCGGTCATCCAGAAGGAGGTGATTCAGCCGGAGGTGATCCACACGGCGGTTCCGATCCATGAGGTGCATCATAATGCTGCGCGGATTCATCCGACTTCGACCAAGGAGCCGGTCACGATGAGCGAGTTCCAGAAGTCGGGTGGTACGCTTGGCGGAAGCGGGACTCGGACCAATGCTTTTGAGGGATGTCCTCAGGGCAAGGGTGTTCATGAGACTTCTTCGTCGAGCACGAAGGAGTCGACGATGTCGCCCTCAGGTACGACTGGACTTGGTGCGGAGTCAACTGAGAAGAAGCCCAGCCTTATCGACCGGCTGAACCCGTACAAGGATGCCGATAATGACGGAAAGAAGGGTTTCATGTCGTAATGGTGCTGTACGATAATAGAAGGAATATGATGTATGATAGAAGTAATGGGTGTTATCGTGAAGAATCAAACGGCAGAAGGTGGACAATTACGAAGGCTTGGGCCAACAGAAAGGGTCTCTTATCTCTGTGAGAAAATGCGATCTTAGAATTCCCACATAGTCTTGCTCTAGGACGGTAAGGTCTTAGCTTAGACATCACAGGCCTTTTTAACATTCAGTTTTAAAATGTAATAAGGCCTCTTTAGAATGCGGGAAGGCCTTTTCAGTATTAATGTCGATGTTTTCGGGATGGGATATGGCCTGGAATCATGAAAGTTATGGGTGGTCTGTACAGTAGGAAGGTATCTTCCGCACTGACTGAGGTGACCCTTCCTTTTGGCCGGAGCTTCGTAATAGATACCGTATTATTCCACAAAATTGGTCTTTACCTTTGGTCCGTGCACACTGCAAGAACCCCAACCCCAACCCTTCGCCCCACACATAACCCTGAAGGGGTTAGGGTTGTCCATGGGGGCACGAACCAAGAGTTACGGCCAATATTGTGGAATAATACGGTAGTTCAAAGTTAAGAAAACATTTCCAGTGGCACATCATTACAGAATTGTCATTAACGAGGGTATCTTCAAGCCATCCAAACCACATCACGCATGTTCACATCTCCAATACAACTACCTCCGCCCATTTCCATCGCGTCGCTCAGCTAAACAGGCGACGAGTCAATCTCATACCCCTTTTTGTCATCAGGGGTGTCCGAGTCGGCCTTCTCTGCCTCGCCAGAGATAACGTCGCCATCATCGTAGATGGTCTCCGGGATCTGGGTCTCTTCGGCAGGGAAGAAGTGAGACAGCCCGGCGTAAACAACAAAGGCACTGGTGTAGCCCCAGAAGTAGAACATAAAGTACAACTTGTCAGCATCGCCAATTTTGCCGACCAGGTCTGGATTGACACTCGCGGCCCTGGGTTCGGTTAGCATCTTGGTGACGTTTGATGAACGGTTGGTACTTACATTCCGGGAAGTGTTGGGCACACGCTGACGAGGAAGGCAATAACGGCACGCCAGTTGGTGCCGTACTTGTTGTACCTGTAGCGGCCGTTCTTGCGGTAGAGACCTGGCACATCGTACTTATGCCTGTGGACGACCCAAAAGTCGGCAGACAGCAGCGCAGCGATGGGCGCGAGGAAGATTCCGAGACCGGCCATAAAGGCGAGAAGTGACTGGGCCGAGTGGATAATCTTCCATGGCTGCATGATCCAGGCAGCGGTGACAGTAGCAATGATGACACCGCGCCTGATGTTGATATACTTGGGGAAGAGGCAGCAGATATCGTTGGCGCAGCTGATGACGTTGGCCGACAGGTTGGTACCAATCTGTGCCACAACCCAGCTCAAACCGACGAAGAAGGCACCGGCACGGCCAGACGGGCCATCCCACTGAGCGGCAATCTCAAGAGGATCCCAGATGTACTTGCCGTACACGACCTTGGAGGCGGAGCAGCAGATGATGCCAAAGAATCCAAGCATGAGCTGGATGCCCGGGAGGAAAGCCACTTGGTAGTACACGCCCTTGTCGGACTTGAGGTAGCGGGTGAAATCGGGAATGTTGGTGGCCATGGTTGCCCAACCACCAGTGATACTGGACAGGGAGGAGAGAATGAGCCACGAGCGGGCTGAGCCGTGCACGCCATACGGCAAGTTCCAGATGTCGCCCGCACCGCCGGCCTTGCTGGTCATGGTGATCACTGTCGCAACGGAAGTGGTGACAACAAGCACTGGGTAGAGTCAGCATCAACCCATCATAAAAAGACGTCATGACAGAACTTACCGCACTTGGCAACGAAGAACCACTTGAGCTTGTGGGGCGGGATGAGGAGGATCGGGAACTGAATACTCCAGAAGATGAGATGGCTGACCATGCCCTGGGTGGTGATGCCAACGCTCTCCGGGATGTGGTTGGGGATGTCGAGATAGGAGGGCCAGATGGCGCGGATTATCTGAGTCATAGCGGTCGATCCAGTATACGTTTGTATGGCGTGCCAAAACAAGGCAGTGATGGCACGAACGACGACGGCGAACCGAGAGAAGTACCAGCCGAACGCGGGACGGATGGCGACCGGGTAGGGGATGTGGAGGCGAGCACCAACCATGCCGTTGAGAACGAGAGGGACGGTGCAGACCAGGCTGCCAAAGATGATGCAGACAACGGCCTCGCGCCTCAAGGGGAATTAGCATCATGAGCATCATGTGCTACGCGGTGTTGGGTAGGTGCCGTATTATTTCACAATATCAGGTTTAGTCTTGGTCCGTGCACACGGCGAGGACCCCAATAACCCTAAAGGGATTAAGGTTGTATGTGGGGGCACGGACCAAGAGGCCAATATTGTGGAACAACACGGTGTGTGGGCACTCACCAGGTCAGGCCGATGGCGATGATGGAGGCCGGTGCCATCCAACTCTGAGCATTGAGGGCGTCGGAGAACCAGTAGCCGAACTCCCGACAGTCAGCTGAAGCCATATCTACATTGAATATAATGAATTAACCTACCATGGTCCAGGCCGACCAGGTCCGGCGGTCCTCGGGGGTGACATCCATGTCGATGTTTGTCCTGCGGCTGAGTTCAATATGTGAGACTTGAGGCAAGAGCGTGGAAGGCTTACCATGCGCCAGGGTCGGCGAACGACCCCGACTGACGAGGTAGGACCCATCCTGCCTTGGTGGTCTTGGACTTCAAGTCCGCCTTGATGGAGGAGATCCTCCGCGACATGGTGCCGGTGGACAGCTTCGAACGGGTTCTCGCACGTGCAGCGGATGGCGGATGGATGGCTTGCCCTCGCAATCACTTGACGAGGGAGGGGGTGGTGTGATTTTCCGGTCGAGAGCAACATGGAGAAGCAGCAGCTGTCATGTCATTTATGCTGTGTCCCTTCGTCAAAGTCGATCTCCAGGAGCTGGGGAGAGCAGTGGGCGCCAAGACATGGGTGAACGCAGGCGGCCCAGCCCCGTTGGCCTATCATGGCGGGAGGCTGGTGCGCCTCATGCTGGCGCTGCGAATGGCGCACTCGCAATTGCGCCTCGTCCAGGACGTCGGCGTCGGGGGCCAGAGCTCCAGAGCTCGAAGAGGTTGCCGCGAGATAAGATAGCCGTGCTGCTGTGAGCTCCGCCGACGGCCGTGCCCCAGTAACCTGGCAGTGGACTGCAGATACGGATAACCAGACAGCAGCAAAAGGGGGGTGTAGGCCTCCACACGCAAGCTGCATGTGGCGCGCGTCGTCCAGTCACAGCTCTCCCCGCTTCCCCAGGTCCAGCCCAGTCCATGCAGGGAGCCTTGGGCTCGGAGCTTGGGCACCCATCGTTGTGGGCGCTCCAGAGGCGGCCAATGGTGGCTGCTGTAACTGCGCGAGCGATGCACGAAACTGCATTGGATCTGGGGGTCGGTGGGGGACGCGTGGGGAGTCGCCGTCGGGAAGGAACGCGACGGCGAGCTCTGTTGGTTAGCGATAAGCCGTTATCACAGAGTGGGCCGAGTTCAGTATTAGCATCCAATCAGCGGTGAGATCTCTCCCCTCACAGATCACCAACGCTGCTGCCACCGACGGCCCGCCGGTAGGTAGCCAGCCTGAGCCAGATGAAAGAGCTGGCGATTTTGACACCAACTACCGGAACGGACGGGACCGAAAGTATCTGCATTTATCGATGCAGCTGGAAGAGCACAGATCACCCCTGCAAATGTCAACAATCCAATGTTGGCCGACGATCTCTCAAGCGAATCCGGAAGCAGCCGATTGTGTGGCCGTAGAGTGTCAAAACAACATTATATCGCAATGTCATGGCAAATTTCCTGGATGAAGAGCCTCCGGCGCCTACAGGCAGCGGCCTTTGTATCAAGGCTCGTGCTAAATGGAAGGGACCCCTAAGCCAGTGTAAAGAATGCCTTCCTACCGCAAAGACCGCCCATAGCTCTCGTTATTACAGGCCATCTCCCATTCTGAAAACACTTACATGAAGACTAAAAAGACATTCGTGCAGTCTGAACAGGCCTTCATATATTCTACAAGGGCCTTTCTGTATATTTAAAAGGTCTTCCTGCATTTTAAAAAGGCCCTCATACATTCTGAAAGGCCTTTTTATTTGTTAGCAAGGCCCTCCTGCATTTTAGAACAGCCCTCTTGCATTCTGAAAAGGCCTTCTTGTATGCTAAAAATGCCTTCCTGCATTTCAAAAAGGCCACCCAGCATTCCGAACGGCCTGTGATGTGATAAGCCTAGGCCTTGCCGTTCTCCTTTGAGGCCGTCGGCCCGCCGGGTGCGCCAAGCTGGACGAATGCACCACAAAGACAACCCCGCACTACCACAAGTTTTATCATGTCAACAGCTAAAGATAAGCAACCCCACAAGTAAGTCAACCTTGGGATTGGATGGCCAGAACGGCTCATGTCGACCTGCGTCAACGCTGCAGCCCGTCCAGGCGACCAATGCCGCGTGATATAGTAATGATAAGATCAAGCGGGCGACTCCCTGACCGGGCCGCTGGACAGCCATCGGCCCTTCGATACCGATCGAGCTCCGGTCCTCGCTTCCCCCTCCGCGCCGCCGGTACCAACATTTGCTTATCCGTAGCAATCTCGCCCTGACCGAGCTGTCGCGCGCTGTTTTGGTGATCGGCCGAAGCATTGCACTCGGGCACCCCGACGACGACGCCAGCTCCGTATCGCCATCCGCCGACCGGACACCCGCTCCTTCCGACTTCACAGCAAATTCCTGTGTTGCGGGTGACAGTCGGTTTTTTCTTGGTAGCGCTTTGTCTTGGGTGTTGACAGCGAAATCGACGTCAACATTCTTGGACTGCAACAACCTGCGCCGCCCAATCACTTGCAGCCAGAGCCCGAAAAAAAAAAACAATGGCAGGCCGGCCCAATCTGTTATCGCTGCCCAGTGCCCGGCCGTATGCGTTCCAGTTCCCACTGGCCACAACAGCGCTGGTCATCATCGACATCCAACGCGACTTTGTTGACCCTGGCGGCTTCGGCGAGATCCAATGCGGCAACGATGAGATCTTTTCCAGGGCGAGAGCCATTGTCCCAACGGTCAAGAAAGTCCTAGATGTTTTCCGTTCTGTTGGCGGGCACGTCGTCCACACCCGCGAAGGGCACCAACCCGATCTGGCCGACCTCCCCGCGTCAAAACGACTTCGCCAGATATCAGCTCCAAACGGCCACCATACCCTCACTATCGGCGACCAGGGCCCAATGGGAAGACTCCTTGTCAGGGGCGAATACGGCCACGACATTGTCGAAGAGCTAACCCCATGGCCTGGCGAGGTCATCATCGACAAGCCTGGGAAGGGTAGTTTCTGGGGCACCGACATACACCGGATCCTGCTCTCCCGGGGGATTACCCACCTTCTCTTCGCAGGCGTTACAACTGAGTAAGTGCCTACGGGGTGTTTTGTTCCTATCAACATGTGCTGATCCTCCTTCAGATGCTGCGTCACATCCACGCTGCGCGAGTGCAACGACCGCGGGTACCAGTGTTGCATCCTCGACGACTGCACCCAAGGCTTTGACGCCCAACAAGTCGCCACATCACTGGACATCGTCTGCGGCCAAGATGGTCTTTTCGGTTTCATCGGTACGAGCTCTGACTTCTTCGATGCGGTCAGCAAATCTCAGGCTCTTGCCCACACCACGCCCCCTTCGACGCCGCCAATCCTCTCCGACGATGGACTACCCCCGATCGACGAGCTCATTTCTCGATACAAGAAGGGCGTAGTCTCCCCATCCGACGTTGTCGGCTTTGTGTTTGATCGGATCGAGAAATACCAGTCCGTTGACCCGGCCGTTTGGATCCATCTCGAGCCCAGGGAGAAGGTGCTTGCGGCGGCGCAGAAATTGACGGGTCGATATTCGGGCAAGCCGTTACCACCGCTGTTTGGAGTCCCATTCTCGGTCAAGGATACCATTGACGTAGCCGGTATCGTAACCACTGCCGCCTGCCCCCAATACGCCTACACCCCTACATCGCACGCTTTGGCGGTGCAGCATGTCCTCGACGCAGGTGGAATTTTCATCGGCAAGGCGAACCTGGACCAACTGGCAACCGGGTTATCCGGCTGTCGCTCGCCATACGGCGTCCCGCACAGCGTCTTCAGCGAAAAATACATTTCCGGTGGCTCCTCATCCGGCTCGGCAGTCTCAGTTGGCGCGAAGCTTGTTTCCTTCGGCCTCGCAACCGACACAGCAGGGAGCGGACGAGTCCCCGCGGCGTTCAACAGCATCATCGGCTTCAAACCCACCAAGGGAACTGTCTCGGCTCGCGGTCTCGTCCCGGCCTGCCGTACGCTCGACACCATCACCGTCGTGGCGCCTTCGATCCCCGATGCTCGAAAGGTCTGGCAGATAATCGCCAAGCACGACCCTGACGACCCCTTCTCGAAGCTTCCACACACTCTCGTCACATGGAAGACTGACTTCCGCGGACCCCGGTTAGGAAGCTTCACCTTTGCCATCCCACCGCCCTCCGCCCTCGAAGTTTGCACGCCCAAGTACCAAGACCTCTTTGCACGTGCCGTTCAGATCCTCCGCTCTTGCGGCGGACGCCTCACTCCAGTAGACTACAAGACGTTCGAGATCGCAGGTGACCTCCTCTACGATGGCGCCCTTCTCCACGAGCGCATGACCTGCATCGGTCTTGAGTTTTTGCAAACCAAGCTCGAGGACCTCCACCCCGTCATCAAGGCGCTATTCGGCGGGGCCTTGGCAAACCCACCATCAGCCTACGATGTGTTTCGGGACCAAGCGCTGCAGATAGATTTGACCCGCAAGGCACAGCAGACATTTGACACATTACGCGGAGGCATCGATGTGCTTGTGGTCCCAACGACGACGCAGCATCCGACGGTTGAGCAAATGACGGCAGACCCGCTGAAGCTCAACTCGAGGCTGGGGACGTTCACACACTACGCTAATGTCGTAGATATGTGCGGTGTCAACGTGCCGGCGGGGATGTACAATGATGAGGAAGGGACACGGTTGCCATTTGGAATCACGGTGCTAGGCGGCGCTGGATACGACGCAAAGGTGCTTGACATTGCTGGCGTTGCGGAGGAAGCTTTCAAGGCGGCTTTTGCCAAGGGATGAGGTGTCTGTCATTGGCGCATGGCTTGAAGTATCTGGCACATATTACCATCTAGCCCTAGAATATGTCATTTTGGATTATTCAATCTTCTTGTTTTGACTTTTGGCTCTTGACTTTTGTGGAAAAGCATTATTGCAAGAGATAACCGAATCGCCACCCAGACCAGTGCCTTAGATGCATCCATTCCGCCGCTCCGGTCCTGGTTTTGAGCTGTTTTCGGGCGAGGCGTCCCCCGTTGGTCTTGTCTCACGGCGTAAGGGCTGTTTGCATGTAATTCCACCGTTTCGTCCAAGGAAAGATTTTCTGTGCGGGTTCGAGGCGCAAAGGGCTCTCCGGTGGCTGCCTCTCGCAATCGTATGGAATAGACTCGCCCCTTCCCTCGGCTTGTGTTCTTGCCAGCTGCCCGGAAGCGAAACTCTGATGCACCGTGACCTCGTAGGTGTTGAATTCAACGCAGTCAACCAAGAACACAGTAATTACCGCCATCAAGTCTTGTTGTATTCCGGGAGCCGTCCTCTCAGCCAAGCGAAGCTCTGGTGCTCGGCCGCGCTGCGGTTCCGTGGCGCCAAGGCGCGATTACGTAATTTGACAGTAGGCACTTGCCATTTCTAACCCTGGCTGATCCGCTCGCTTTTGTGCTTTTCCTGTCAGCTTATATAAGCAATTGGAGCCATTCGCGGAAGTAGCCGGCTTGGCAATAGGGGACCCTGTAGGCCAGAGATTCTCTTCCACAGAACAACAATAATACATAACAATCACCACAATTGGCCATGAGTGCTAGATTCTGACAATTAACAGTCTGATCTGCAACAGCCAGCTTTTTAAGACGAATTTAGCACTCTTTTAAGCCTACAATTCCGCGCCCAATAACAACCCTATTCGCAAACACACGACGCGACCGATCTAAACGCTCCACGAACGCCTCAAGATAACCACAACCACGCAGAACGTATATTATAAAGGCTTAGACAACTAGCTAATATGGTCCTTAACGTTCCAAACGCGCGTAAAGAGTAACAGAATCCTAAAGTATATAATGGGCATAGAGGACTGGCCCTAAGAGCCACGGTAGCTATAAGCTGGAGACTTTAATTAAACATTATAAATATAACTACCAGCGGCGCCAGGCTGAGAAGGCAGAAGTTAATAAAGTAAAAGGCTTACTGAGAAAGCCTAAGTAAGCTCCTATAACGTTAAAGCCTTAATAGTGATAATAACGTAAGGGAACTACGTTACTAATAAGCTGGATAAAAATAAAGAGAATAATAACGACGTTATTAATAAGCTTATAAACGAACTGGAGCTTATAAAGCCTGGAGACCTTATTAAAACTGACTGTTTAAATTATTAAGATGTGTAAAGGACTTATAATTATAAGTATAAAAGGTAAAGGGCAGTTAATAACGTTAAAGCTAAATTATAAAGATGGGTCTTTACCTCTGTACGGCTGTTACTGCTTTATTACTTTAAGGAAGGCTTTTTAGAGGAAGGATATTAATCCCTTAAACGGCTAGTAGCTCCTTACCAGGATAAACTGGCTAATAACGCTTATAACGCTTATTATAACCACTTTTAGGTAATTAAGAAGTATAAGTAAAGGCTTTTAAAATGGATTAAGTAATAAGAAGACCACTTTAATAAGGTAGAAAAGCATAACTTAGTAGATATATTAGAGCTTAACGCCTAATAGCCTTACCTGATTAAAGCCTTAAGGAATATAGAGGATAAAAGAGCTTAAGTGATGGGAGAATTTATTAATGGTTATGTAAAGGTGTGTAGGATTAATTATAAAGAGGTTAGAGCTATCTTATAATAAAAGATCGGAGCCAGACTATTACTAACTTGTAACAGGTGGATTAAAGGCGGTTTTCCAGCTTTCTACAGTGTTAAAAGCGAAGAAAACGACGGTTTAAACCAGAGCTAAAGTAATAACTAAAGTTATAACGGTAGCTGTAAATTATACGGTAGAAAAGGAGGCCGTGGAGGATATAATAGTAACGGTAATAAAGGCCACAAAGGCTATAAAGGTTCGAAGAGGCCTAATAATAACGATAAGGCTTAGGAGTGAGAAATAAAGAGGCTCTAAATTAATAAAGCTAACTGTTAGCTTTATAATACAGTAAGGCACTTAATTAACCGCTATTTCTTCACCTATAAACCTAACAATCCTTTAATATTAAAGGGTGGCCTATTAAAGTGGTTTTAATAAAAAGAAACGATTAGCCTTAATAGGGTAATATAGAAACTTATAAAGGTTAACCTTAAGATTATTAAGAAGGTTACAAAGGTAAGGAAAAAGCGGAAGATGGATTAACTAGCTGAATTCTTCACTAAGCTAGCTAAACTGGAGGAAATTCTAACTGAAACAGTTATTAAGAAGAACGCCTCCTTCTATTACACTAAAGCGGCCCTTAACGTAATAACTTACCCTTTTATATTATTAGTAATATTAGATTCTAATACCACTATTTACATTTTTAACAATTAATTAAAGTTTTATAACTTCCAGCCAGTGTTGGAAGGCGACCTACTGTACACCGGCAACTCTGTAATCCTAATTAACAGTTACAGAGAAGTAACCATACAGATTAAAGGGCTACAGGGGTCTTACTATTAAATAAGGCTAAAAGATATAGCTTATTACGAAGACTTCGCCTATAACGTAGTCTCGCTTAGGCACTTACTGTGTAAGGGTTACTGTTAGAATATTAAAGCTAATTAAATCTATAGAAGGAAGGATAAGTTTATTATTTACCAGCTTATTAATTATAACGGCCAGTTTATAATAAAATACGTGCCTTTATCTACAGCGTTTACAGTAAGAAAGCACACCTTTTAGACCAGTAGAAAACTAAGCGAAGCCAAAGCCCTCTTTTAACACGGAAGACTTAGCCATCCAGGCTGTGATGCCCTTATTAACCTTAACGTTTCTATTACCAGCGTAAAGCTCTAAAGACTAAATTCCTACAAATACCCTACTTATGGCTAAGCTAAGGCAAAAAGGCGGATCTGCCACGAGCCGTAAGAACTACCATGTAATATAAGTAAGGTTATCGCTATTAACTTTTTAGACCTTATATTAAACCTTATAAGGTTTAACTCCGTTATACTGTTCACCAACTACCGTATTAGCTACGTATTCGACGTCTACCTTAGTTATAGGAGCGGCTTAATAGTAAAGGAGGGCCTAAATCGCTTTATAGTAATAATAATACAGTAATACAGCTTTATAGTAAAGGTTATTTAATGTAATAACGAACTGGTAAAGTTAAGAAAGATAAAGGAGTACTGGGTAATAAAAGGCATTAAAATTAAACCTTATACACTTTATTCTTAAAGCTAGAATAGGGGTGCTAAGCACTTAGGGGGTGTAATTAAGCTGAAAGCCAGAGCGTTATAAATAGTGGTAAAGTTACCAACACTCTTATAGGTAGAGATTTATAAGGCTGCTGTTTACCTGTATAACAGAACCTTAAAGAAGAGCCTTAATTAGTGATCACCTTATAAAAACTTCCACACGTTTATAATTAAGAAAGACAGTATTTTAAATCCAGTACGTAAACTACAGATTAACCACTTACGTAATTACAGCTGTAAAGCCTTTATAATAACAAACGACACCCTTAAGAAAACTAATCACCTTAATAAGCTAAAACCTAACACCTAGATTGGCTACTTAATAGGCTATAACTTTATAAATATTTATTACGTCTGGAACCCTAAGTTTAATAAAGTCATTCGTGTAAGAGACGTAACCTTTAATAAAGATAAGTTTTATAACGGCGACCTTAATAACTTTAAGGACGACCTTCTTAACGTTATTAAAGAGGAGATAGACGAACTTATCCGCACGTGTAAGATATATAACGACGAAGCCATTTTAATAGACCTCCTTAATTAGGGCTTATAATTGTAAAAAGAAGATGAAGATGAGGAGATTATTCTTAACTTTATTACCGTCAGGCCCTTTCTAATTAAGACTGATTCCGGAGAGGTTATAAAGGTTAAAGATTTACAGGAAGAAAACCTTAATAAGTTAAACAGCCCTGACCATTTTAAAAGAGAGGTAAAGTTAAAGTACGAGACTGATCACCTTATTAGTAGGTTTAACGTTAGTAAGGCTCCTGGATCTAATTAAGCCTTAGTTAATACAGTATTAGAAAGAGTCTTTACAGGCCTAAACCTTAAAGAGGAAGAAGTTAGTGATACTGCCACTGTAGAAGAAGTGGAAGAACTCCACGCTGCCTTTATAGCTATAAGAATTAATCCTTAACGACGGCGTTAAGTAGAGCGTTATAAAGCAGCCTTTACGGCGTAAGCAATTACTAAGAATCCTCCCCTTTAGTTAAAACTACGTTTTAATGGCCGTTATTATAAAAAAGACCTTCCACCACCGTTAACTAACTATAAGCACTTACACAGGTACCTTTTTAATTAAAACTATTATAAGGTTATAGAGGAATATATGGTAAGCTATTACGAGATAGGGTCCTTTAAGGAGTGCTCTCTGTAAAAGGCTAATAACTACCAGATTCTGGCCTATATATAGGTATTTATATATAAATTTAATAAGGTTAAGTATCTTCTTAAGGTTAAGATAAGGCTTATTATTTATAGAGATTAGTAAAGGAAAGGTACTGTTAAGAATACTTACGCTTTTACCTTAGCTAGTAAATTGTTTTAAACGTTAATTACTATTACGGTGTGTTTTAATATAAAGTTAATTTAATACGACGTTATTAACGCCTTTATTCACATTAATATACTATACGACGTGTTTATAAAGATGCTAGACGGTTATATTAAGAAAGGAAGGATTTTATGGCTTTAAAAGGCTTTATATAACCTTAAAGAATTATTATTACTTTAGTAAAAAGACTTTATAACCACCTTAAAGAACTTTAACTGTAAGCTAGTGCCTTATAAACCCTATTACTAGATTAAAGACAGTGTGATTATCTTCTTTTATGTTAATAATATCGTTATTACCTTTAAAAAAGGAAGCCGCTAGAAGGCTAAGGCCTTAATAGCCTTAATTAAGTAACAATACGCCCTTTAAGGTAGTGAAGATTTATAATAGTTCTTAGGAGTGGTGATAGTCTATAACTACGTAAATTATACCATTTACCTATTATAAGCTAATTACGTTAATAAGCTAAATTAATTCCTTAATAGCATTTATAGTAATTATTTAACGTTAATAAGTAACGTTAAGCTATTACCGTACGAAGGTAAGGCCTCTTGCGAAGAAATAATTAATTATTAACAGATAACTGGTTTAATTCTATACACCACGGTGTTTATTAGGCCAGATGTAGCCTTTATAATATTACAGCTTATATAATTTAACCTTAATCTTAGCCCTAAACACCTTACGGCCGTAAACTAAGTAATTTAATACTTCCTTTTAATAAGTAATTACGCACTTAAATTTAAGAGTGGTGATACTTTTAAAACCTGGACTAACGTTTTATTTACTGATAATACTGTTAATCGCTGTAACTTACAGGTGTACGTAACGAAGCTATTTGGTGGAGTAATTAGCTGGCGTGTTAATAAATAAGATACTGTGATAACCTCCACTATTAAGGTTAAATTGCTAATGTTAGTGTAAGGTATTAAAGAAGCGCTCTTCTCACTACGCCTTATTTAAGAAGCCGGCGTTACGCTTAACGGTAATAAGATATTAATTTAGTGTGATAACCTTTAAATAATTTAGCTTATCACGAAGGATATAGTAACCTTGTAAACGAAGTTACGGTATGTCGATATTTATAACTACTGGTTATGTGAGAAAGTCGCTAATAGTGAGATTACGGTTAATTACGTTAGTATGAAGGAACAGGTGGCTGATGGCCTTACGAAGGCTTTTGGTGACGACGATTTTAAGCGGTTTAGAGCTATGGTTGGTGTGGAAGATATCACGGAACGGTTGAATACATAAGGCATGCAGCCACTCTTGGAAGAAGAAGAAGAAGCCTTGGAGGACCTGATCGAAGGTGGAGAGGCTGGATTTCCGGAATTGGGTCTGTGAATAGCTTCAACCACCGCCTCGGCCAACGAGCCAGCGGTTGAGGGGGTGTGTCAGCTTATATAAGCAATTGGAGCCATTCGCGGAAGTAGCCGGCTTGGCAATAGGGGACCCTGTAGGCCAGAGATTCTCTTCCACAGAACAACAACAATACACAACAATCACCACAATTGGCCATGAGTGCTAGATTCTGACACATCCGGCCCCTTTACTGGAATGGTGTTTATGCGAATGCGGCCAGTCCAAGCCGAGCGAGGGCTGGCCAAGCCTAGCCCCCTGAACGCGGCTAGGCCTACTGTTTGTGGTGCCAGTGTTGGAATGGTGTGTGGGATTGGTGCGTGCGTGCACCTGGTTCTGGTTCAGGGTCTTGAGGGCTCTGTGGTGTAAATCGTGTCTGACAGCAAAGAAGAGGGGAGCTTTGACCACAGCGTCTGGCCTCCAAAATCCCACCACCACAGCCTCGAGAATTCTTCACTTCCAACACAACCATCTTGATCGATTGTTTTTCGCATCAAGATACAAAAACATGGTGATACACGAGCTCGAATTGTCCTTGAGACGCGAGACCCAAGTGGTCGAGATGATGCGCCTGCCACCGGATGAGAATGGCATGGGATGCAAGTTAGACTTTGACGCATTCGCTGAGATTGAAAAGCGGACCACTGAGGTGATACTTTTGCTTCACGAGAGAGGCTGACCGCCTAACTAGGTGTCGACTGAGTTGACCGAGCTTCTCGTTTGGAAGAAGATCTTCACTCGCTGCGGTACGTAACCCTCATCCCAAGCATGATTCAGCGTTGCTAATGTCAACAAAGGTTACTAGGATCTTGAGTTTCCATGGCTGGAGAGACTTAAACAGTTGGCGTGGGCTCAGCATCCCGTCGATACTCCGTCTGTCCTTTATCGCAGATTCTGGAACGGACAGCTAGAGAAAGAGCGCGCGGCTAGAGAGGCAACCTCCTACAGCCGTTTCGATGATTAGTAGATTCTGAGCACTCCAGGGGCCCCAGGGAGCCTACAGGGCACTCAGTAGCTAGAAATTCACAATTTATACTAGCTATCTATTAAGGTACCTTATACTTTACTCTATTACTCTATAGGTTTATGTTTTCAGATTACAGAGAACTGCTCCTTAATATATAGCCTGCTTTATGACAGAGCAGTATTACTAAGACAGAGTATTCCCTAACTGGTCGACATAGTACCTTGGACAGTGTGACACTGTTCTTAGCGCAGTGTCTCGCGTGGGGAATCCTTCAGGCCGCGCCAGCCTAACTAGCGGCCTGCAGGCTCGTCACAAATAGTTAAAAAATATTAAATCTATAGCTCTGGAATACAGAGGGGGTTCCAGCCTTCAGACCCTGTAAGGATTAGGCATGTTCCTTTTTCACATTTTATCTTTTCACATTTCACATTATTAAGACAATTTATATTTTACTTTCTTTCATTTCTCTTCTCGTACTTTTTTAATAGCAATCTCTATCTGGATGCATGAATCGTCTCGCTGGATGCACGAATCATCTTGCTAGATCTTGAACTCGCGGGGCGCTCCTGAACAACTGGTCGCAGTGGGTTGGCCCTCGCACTCCCTACAGACGGCAAGCTATCGCTGGTTGGGATTCTGTGCATATTATATCCGATACTGCTGCCGATGGATGACTCCGAAAGACCAGATCCAGTGCGCTGAAGCTCAGGTAGCTTCAGGCTGTCTGCGGCAGACGCGGAGTTGCTTGGCCGCCTTCTCGGCATGTTGCACATACTGCTGTTGCTTGAAAGGTTGAAGCTGGTACTTTCGACTCTGAAATCATCTTCCCAATCCCGGGAAGGCCCGCGCGAAAGACTTCAAGTTGCTTGCGAGGACACCACGTTTGGATACTCCCCCCCTGTGCGCTCCTCATCCTCTAAATTCATGGCCAGTTGTTCAAAGCCCTGTTGGTGATATAACCAAAGACTCGGGCTGGCAACAATCTTCTTTATCGTGGGTGGGCCTGGGGTGCGCAGGAAATACAACATGTATCTCCCGTCGGCGTTTTCCACCACCGACTCTCCTTGTGTCCAGGGCAGATGTGGCCACGCTCGAGCAGGCCCCATCCTTCGACATCCATCGAGCGTGAATAGGCGAATTGTGTCGCCATCGGTCTCTGGATCTCCGAGTCGTACAGCTGCGGCGAGGTTGTAATATGCTCGTTTGTGATTCGTTACCGGCACAATGACCTCCCCGCCGATGATCTTGGCCACCTCGACGTCTCCCCATTGCAGGCTGAAGCCCCGAGGATCCCATTTATTTCTCTTCTGCTCGTCGGAAAATGTCTTTGGCCGATAAAGCATCCGGATGGCCTTTGGGGGCGTTATCAAGACGTAATTCATCTCCGTCTGTTTTTTGTGAATGACGTCTTTGACGTACATGTCCATGTTCTCGGCCTGAGGCGCCGTATCCTCGCACGACAAGCAGCACGCCTGCGCAAGAGCGCGCCGGCCAGCCTCGTCGACGGGGGCGCCAGTCTGAGGCCAGTAAAGCACGAAGCCTGGGTCTGACCATATGGAATCTAGGAGGCTCTCGCTCTCCATCAGCTCTTTGAAGGAGTCCCCTCTTGCCTCCTCGACGGCCTTGTTCCCGCAGAAATCGATGCGCTCTTCGTCGAGAGCCTCGGCGCAGGAGAGCAGCCAGCTCTTGGTGAGATTTTCGTTTCGCATCAGCGCCGACCGAAAGGAGTGGGCGCGATGCGCAATCAATTCTCGCAGCACCATGACACTGCATGCGGCGCCTGGGGCTATCCCGCCCAGCTTCTGGATGTTGTCGAAGATGACTTCGCAGAAATCGTCGTCGTCTGCCACGTTCCGGAGGCGCGCCATACGGCCGCGAACTTGTTCTTCCATTGCGATGGTTTTTGTAGTATCACCTAGGTTTAGCTGTCAACGTTGTGCCCAATGCGTGCGAGTTGCGGCGGTGTTGGTTGCAAACCTTAGGTGGGGGATCTGCGGTGTCGTGGCGAGGAAGTGCGCAGGTCGCTGCGGCTATGTGAAGATGGCGGAATAACTCGCCGGTGCAACGATACACGCAGCTGCCGTTCAGTATTTGGAATGGCTTCAGTTTGCACAATTAAATGGTGTAGTTTACGCGACGAAATGTGACGAAAACTTAAAAGGTGTGGAAAGCATTAATTTAAACGGGGTTTCAAAACTATGTGCGAAAAGCACTGTACCACACTGTGAAAACAGAGTGTTTTTACAAAGTCATCAACCTTCACACGTGTATATAGGATATCATTACGAAACAACACCATTCAAATACGTATATACAATCAGGCCATTCCAAATACCAAACAGCAGTTACACGTATCAGCACGTCGGCCAGTTATCACAGATTAAAGCTATTCCAACTATTTTACAGTGGTGGTAAAAATAAAATAACTGTGAGCATGCCCACTAGCGCCAAATATAGATCCGCGGACCTGGCGATTTGAAGACACAGCGGGCATTTACATCGTCGTTCGCAGCATCACATGCGGTGTCTACATTCAATGCACATTGCAACGGCACGCGAGGTAGGGACAACCCAGTCAATTACTCTATTCCGCGCGGTAAAAACAAGCTACGGTAGTGATGTCTTGGCTATACATCCTGTTCACCATCTCGAGAAGGGCGGCGGGGCCTTTGCCTGGCAGACACGGGCTGGCGAGCCCGCCGCCCTGCACCATGGTTCAGGGACCCTGCCCTCCTCGTCAGGATTTGAAACTCTTGGTTTCTTCGACCGCGTCGCCGCGTTGTCCGGAGTCGAAGGTATCACTTCGACGTAGCCTCTCTTTTTCTTTTCCGTCTTCTTTTTCTAGACCGCGGATGTTTCTGCCGTCTTGGAAGCATCGGGTTGCGCTGGGGTGCTAGGCTTTAGTGCCGGCCTCGTCCGGGCCGAGCGGCGAGGCGGCGGTGTATCTGCCTTGCTCCTCGGGACCGCGACGGGGTCTGGTATCCGATGCGTCTTTCTGTGATGGCAGAGTATTTCGTATGCCCTGCATAGTGCGTATTCTCGCAGTGCCATGGTGTCCTTGTTGCACGGGTAGGCCTTCCGTGATCGACGCTCAACGACGAGGCGCGAGTAATAATCGATGGCGCTGAAGCGTGGGTAGCCTAGCGAGTATGGCATATTCTCCAAGCCATCACGCAAGATCTCTAGATGCGTGACGTTGACCGGGAAGTGCGAGCAGTCGGGATCCGCGGGGGGGTGCGGTCCCTCTCGCTTCGCTATCTCCTTGTCGATCTCCTGGAACAGATACTTCCACTGCGATCCGCGTGGTATCTGACCCGTGCCAGAAGCTTCTTTGTGGGCACTCGCCACGTCCACGCCGGGCTTGCAAGCGGCGTAAAATCTATCCATGAAAGGCTGCTCGAGCCCAAAGTCGCCCAGCTGCCACGTCCAACCACGCTTGTCGCCCGCTTCTGCGAGGACGGTGTAGGAGATGGCGTGCGCGAGCAATACAAGGTCGCAGTACCACAGCGGATGTGTGACCAAGTCTTTGAGTATGATGCAGAATCCCGGCGTCCATTCGTGGCCCGTTCGACTTAGCGCATTCTGGGTGGTGTCGTACTCCAAGAAGAACTTGGGCGAGATAATGTCCTGTGGAAGACAGTCCATGACGATCATGCAAGCCTTGTAAAGGGTGACAAGGTCTTTGTTCTTGCTTGACTTGGGCATCTGCATGCCCTTGTGCAGTTTCCTCCAGTCTGCCTCTGCGCGTCTGCGCTCCTCGCCGGACCAGGAATCACCCAAGGCAAGTTTCGGCGCAAGCGCCTCAACGTCGCTCAGCGATTCGATCGGCTTTTTGGCGGCCAAGCGCTTTGCGATCTCCCTGCAGATACTTGGCAATTTCACCTTGTACCTCTCCATGCTCTTTTCGATGCTTCTTGTATTCTTGCCCACCATCTCATGGGGAAGAAGCTTTTGCTTCTTCGTCTTTTTTCTGGTGGCTCGCACAGGGGACGCCTCTGTCATCCGACCCACTGGACGTGCCGTCGTTGCTAGACTGGGCCCCATGCGCGGCTGCATCCGCGTAGTCATCCTCTTCGGATTCGACGTCTAATTTCTCGTTCTCGACGTCGGGCATCTCATCCTCGATGTCCCCCTGGACGTAGTATTCGTCTTCAGAGTCCTCGATGTCTTCGACGACGCCTTGTCTGCTGCGGCCTTCATCACCGTCATTGACTTCTTCGATCTGATATTCTGATCACTGCGTACGAGTTAGACGGGGGAGCTCGATCTCAAATGCGGGTGTCGAGAGAGACGCGATGCTGACTTCGTCTTCTTCAGCCTCGGAAGATGCGGCGACGCTGTAGACAGTTTTTTTTTGGCGCCCATGGGCGCCGGTTCGAGGCATGATTTGGATTTGCGCACAAATATTCTGCCAGAGTTGGCAAAGTGTGTTGCGTCGTCGTTTGAAAATGGTGTGTGTAGAAAAAAGAAAAGTGAAAAGGCGGCGAGCGAGGCAATCACAATCACACAGGGGCAAGAGCAAACCAGAGCAGGCAGCCCCGGTCCCATGCATTTCGAACCACAGTCAATCCCACGATGTCACAACACAAGCGGGCAGGATAGGAAGGACTCGTCACGGTAGCATACGACTTTTTATTTCATTGCTATAGAATGCATCGGTTCGTCACATGAGGACAAATGGATACTGCGTTTTGAGGAACGGCTCGTAATTGCCGTCCGTCGCGTCTGGGAACAGGGCCTTCAACACTTGGCTGACCGCCTCACTGGAGACCACGATCATGTCATCGGCGACCGTTCTGCTGTTGTGTCTGCGCAGCCCAAAGTGCAGCGCAAAGTTGAGGCCGGGCTGCGATCGCATCTCTGTGCCCCAGCCACCCTCGTTTTGGAAGGCCAACGCCGTGGTGAGATCCCGGAACACGGTCAAAGGCCCGCTGACTTGTGGGAGCGGGACGAGGTTGAACAGCCATGCGTTTACCATGGCAATCTCGAGCTCGAGCTCGTCTTTTTGTGCAAGCCGGAACTCGCACAGCTCCCCCGGAGCCTTGACAGCCCGACAGAGCCGCTGGTGTTCGGACACGAGGGCGTTGTAGCCGGCCTTGGAGACTCGGAGGTTGCCCAGGGTGCTGGGGATTGGACCATTATTCTGTATCTTCGCGCACATGCTGAGCACAAGCCAGAGGCGGCCCCGGGACTCGAGGCGCCCTCCGACCCAGCAATACTTCTTGCAGTCTCCTGGCGTCGGTGGGTGCTGGCCCTCGCGTGGGCGGAAGACGCTGCGCTCGCCGACCTGACGCAGAGCCACCACGCCGATGAGGTGTTGCTGGACGGCCTTCGAGTTGGAATTCTGTGCGGCCACCAGAAGGCGAGCTTCAGGCAGCGACTTTATCGTTCCATCCATGATCAGCGAGGCAACGCGGGCGCACTCGGCGCTGCCAGGCACGCCAAGGCGCGTGTGAGGGAGGCGGAGGCCATGTCGGGTGATCCGCAAGTCGCGGAGGATGTCCGCGTCAGCCTTCACCAGCTTCACCTGGTGCAGCCGTCGGAGCAGTTCCATGGGCATGTAGTGGTCAGTCGGCCACCTCAGCAGCGACGGCATGGCCGGCCTGTTGTTCCCACACGTGTTGATGTGACAAAGGAGAGTCTCTGCCAAGAACTCACCGGCCCCTTCCAGCGGATTTTCGGGGACACCGCGGTTGTGGTCGTCTTCAGCAACGGCGATGACATGAGCCTTTCCTGCGACAAGAGGCCGTCCGACATCCGCGATCCACGATCTCTCTGTCAACCCCCAAGACCGAGATTCTTGAAAGAACGACCCCATGTCCTGGTCCCAGGACACGAGCTGGCGCCTTGTCGTGATGTGTATATATTCGCACCCGTTGATAGGGGGCAAAAAACGCATGGACGGACTGACAAAAAGGACAAGCTTGAGCCAATCATCCTCGCCCAGGTCCCGTACTTTCTGCTGGACGGCTTCCCACCCGCCACGAAAGGCGGTTGGGGTCATGGCGAAACAGTAGCGGCTGCGTTCGGGAATGCCACCAACGGCCACGTATTTCTTTATCATAGACGCTCGAGCCTTTGTTTCGAACTCCATCTCAGACATTACGTCGGCGATCTGACTGTCGTGAAGCATCACGACGACAACCGTATGCTTTAGACGGGCCGCCCGTCCGGCACCGAGGTAGAGGGCCTCGGTAACAATATCCGCTAAGAAGCTGTCGAAACTCTGGCTCGGGTTGTTGTGGGTCACCGGTTCCTTATCTGCCGGCCTCCAAGAGTTGAACAGACAGTGGGACTCGATGGCAGTCCCAAAGACGACTCTGAGCGCAGTCTCCGACCACAAGACATTGTCCTTCTGCGGTTTCACCACTATGAGTGTTCCGTTGAATTTCTCTCCGGCGGCCCTAAGGCGCGCCCAGTGTTCCGCGACCGCCGTGGCGGCCACAACCACATTTGTTGGGTGTAGGCCCCGTCCGGCGTCGAAGACGAAGACCGAATCTCGCAGGTCAAAGTCCTCCGCAAGCTGGCCGACCAGCTCCGCCGGGGTCATGATGTCGAAGCCGGTCGCATCGGCATCTCCAATGACGGATTTGACAATATCCATGCTGGTCTGGTCGGGAAGGATGTAAACCAGGGCTGTCTCGTCTGTCCGCTGTGCGCGGATGATGGCCGGCAGCTCCATCACCAAGAACCTCGTCGCGCAGAGGCCGGAGCCGCATCGCAGATCGATGAACGAAGCGCCGCTGCTGTCGAATTTTATTTTGGATAAATCCTCTCGCCAGCTCGCGAGCGTGTCGCTTTCAACCTCAAGGGGCTCCAATGTCGGTATTTTGCTCATGGTGGCTTTCTCTGGTGTTGAAATCTGGGTTGCTGGGAACAGGTTCAGGTCGGAATTTTCTGTCTTTGAAGAACGGAGAAAAAGGCAGGTGGTCCATGCATATGGCAGTAGTTTCTGAAAGGCAGGAAGTGCGCCAGGCACGCACGAACCTTTCATCTGATGGTCCGGAGGGAAGGCGCGGCGACATTACATTGCGTTTCACGGCTCCAGAGGCAGGCAAGATCACAACTCGTATCATGCAGGGTTGGCACATGGAAGCGGCAAGAGAGAGTTGATCTCTTTGAAGTGTGTCTGTATTTAAAGGAGACAAAACTCGTGTACCAGTCCGTCCTCCTTCTCTACACGCGTCACCCCAATACATTTCCCGCCCACGGGGTGCCCGGGGCAAACTATATGAGGCGAAAATGCCGCCCGCTTGTAGCCCTTCTCCGAAAGTTGCGCCAGGCAGTACCCCTGACCCGGGGGGGGGGGGGCTCGCTAGTGAACTCTTCCCATCTTTTGGCAGATTGGGCGGAGTAAAGCATGTCAAACAGATAGCGATACAGACGCCGAGCTGTCAGCTGCGTGTCAACACGCTCGCAAGACA
>Ga0247760_1000969_pt1 | contig 29083 bp, 25 predicted proteins | sample UWRJL171409R4_FD_179936 | JGI IMG/M metagenome (GOLD analysis project Ga0247760, IMG submission 179936) | Plant litter microbial communities from Arlington Agricultural Research Station in Wisconsin, United States - UWRJ-L171-409R-4 | ecosystem: Environmental > Terrestrial > Plant litter >... | reverse complement strand
CCTCCTCCGCGCCCGCCCCTCTACCGTTTCCCGCGTCTCTCCCGCCCTTTCGCTCTTCTCCTCCCCTTCACCACCCTCCTCCCTCCTGCTCCGTCGCCTCCTCTCCGATACCACCCGCGCTGCCATTAGCAAAGTCGTAGGCTCCGCTCCTGTAGTACTCTTCATGAAGGGCACGCCCGAGACACCCCAGTGTGGGTTCTCGCGCGCGTCGATCCAGGTCCTGGGATTACAGGGGGTAAATCCGGAAAAGTTTGCGGCGTTCAATGTGCTGGAGGATGACGAGTTGAGGCAGGGGATCAAGGAGTTTTCGGACTGGCCGACGATTCCGCAGCTATATGTGGCTGGGGAGTTTATTGGGGGGTGTGATATCATTGTGGGGATGCATCAGAGTGGGGAGTTGGCGAAACTGTTGGAGGAGAAGGGGGTGGTGGTTAAGGAGGAGGGAGAGGGAGAGGGGGAGGGGGAGAAAAAAGAGTAAGGGGGATGGATGGAAGATGGAGAGTTGGTTGAGACTTCGGGAAGATATGTAGCGGATGGCAGAAGGAGGACAGGTAGACGGGGAGAGGAAACAAAAGATACCAGATTACACAAGACTGTACATTATGTGCTATTAGAATAAATCCCTACCTACCGAAACAATTAGACTCGGTGTTACATTTTCAACATTAAAAGGGGAACTAAGCTGGATACGCGGCCCCATCTCCACGCATATCACTTCCCGCCGACCAAACCAACGTTCCCTCTACGGCATCAGCGCTCTTCTTGATGATCTGACCACGCCCGAACAGCGCCCTGGCCTGTCCTTCGACAACTTCAACCCTGTGACCTAGTTTTCGTAGTCCTTCAATGGTCTCCTCGGGCATACCTTCTTCGACATTGACGGTAGGGTCGTAGACATTGACGTTTGCCCTATTTTCTCCAAATCAATCAGCAATCTTTATCGACTGCAATGAAAGACAGACAGACGCACGCACACACACACACACACACACACACACACAAAGAGAGAGAGCAAACAAACCTCTCCGGCGCCCCCGCACCAATACAAACCCTCGCCGCATCCAACGCTCTCTGTACATCCAGCCCCCCCACCAACTGTCCCAGCAGCACCTGCACATGTCCCTGCGGTTGCATGAACCCGCCCATAACGCCAAACACACTGTGTAACTCCCCCTCCCCTTCCCCATCTCCATCCCCGTCCTTGGGAAGGAAGGTAACCAAACCCGGAATAATGGTATGATAGGGTCTCTTCCCCGGCGCAATGCGATTTGGATGTTTCTCATCCAAACTAAAATTCGCGCCCCGGTTCTGCAACGCAAACCCGCACCCGCGCGGGATGATGCACGACCCGAACCCAGCATAGTTGGAGTTGATGAAGCTGATGGCGTTTCCGGCCGCGTCAGTCACGGCAAAATACACGGTGTCAGAGGCAGATAGGGCCGGGGAGCGGAAGGGGTCGCCGTGGGAGGGGTGGGATGCGTGGGAGGGGTTGAAGAGGGCGGCGCGAGAGGCGAGGTAGCCTGGGGAGAGGAGCTGAGATGTGGGGACAGGTTCGACAGAGGGGTCGGTGACGAACCAGGAGGCGTCAGCGAAAGCGAGGCGGAGGGATTCGATGATGGCGTGGAGGTAGGGGGCCGTATTGTGGTCTTGGGGACCGAAGCGGGGGATGGCGCCGGTAGATTCGAGGTGTTGGAGGATGCCCAGGGCGAGGAGGGCGACGATGCCTTGCCCGTTTGGTGGGTGTTCCCAGACGCGGACTCCCGGGGAGGATAGCCCGGTGAGGGCGAGGGAGATGGGCTCGACGGGCTCGCTGCCGAGAGAAAGATGATGGGCGAGATCATCGAGCTTGAGGTGACCGCCCAGGGAAGTGACTACGGCGATGATCTCTTCAGCGATGCGTCCCGTGTAGAAACCGGCTTTACCTTGGGTGGCTAGGGTGCGGAATGTCTCGGCTAGGTGACGGAGCTTGAGAATCTCCCCAGCCCGGGGAGCGCGGACGCCAGAAGCAACAGACGGATCAGCCTTGAGAAGGTCGGCAAAGTTGGGTGAAGCTTCGCGGAGGAGTTTTTCTGACCGTTGCCACTGCGGCTGTTAGAAACCTCAGCAACGAAAAAAAGGGTAGCGGTAAATACATGATACGCTGTCAGCTCGGAAACTGGAAACCCATTCTCCGCAAGTTCAATGGCTGGAGCGAGAATCTCAGCAAGGGACACTTTCCCACTGCCAAAGCGCTCCATCGTATCGACCCAGCCGGCTGCCGCACCCGGGACGGTGATGGCATGTACGCTTCGCATAGGAATAGCCCCCGACTCTCCATCGGGTATCCCGAGACTCTCTCGGATGCGTTCTAGTGCGCACGCCGCCCCAGCTCGGCCCGACCCATTCAAAGCCGAAACCTGACCCGTCGCGGCATTGTAGTATAGGCAGAACATGTCCCCGCCAATGCCCGTCGATGCCGGCTCCGTAACGTTGAGCCCGGCAGCTGTCGTGTTGTCAGCTCTCATCCTCACGGAACAGCAGAGGGCAACAACAAAAAGGAAGAGAGAAGCAAACCATACCAACCGCAACAGCAGCGTCCGCCGCATTTCCCCCCTTCTCAAGCACCTCAATCCCACACTTTGCCGCCAGCGGTTGGCTGCAAGCCACAATCCCCTTAGTGCCGTGCACCACGCTCCGCCTGCTCGGGTGCTTGATAAACTCTAAGTCACCAGACGCCGACGAAGCGTTCGGGGATGCCATGTTTGAGTAATATCTCAACGTATGAAACCTAATTTCCGCCCCTGCTCCTGTCCTCGACAAAGTATATGACCTTTCTCGACGGTGTTAGCTCCGAAAGAATAACGACAGAGAGGATAACAGTGCGGGGTACCCGGAGGTATATGCATGAAAATGACGAACCCAAACGTCGACCCGCACCCCGTTCTTCGTTGCAATGCCTTTGGTTAACATTGCCAGCAAGGCGGCGGCATTCCCGTCTATTACCATACAACTGCAGTGATGGGATATCCTGATCGGCATTCCTTCCCGCTTTCGTACGACGCTGTCTGTTCGCCCGAAGGCGGAGAATGGTTGCCGAGGATTCGGAGACTGCTCGGGGAGCATCAGCGTTTCGGGTTATCGTTCTGTGGGATGTAATTGATCGTGGTGATATTGGTGGGACTCAAATACTCTCTTGCCAATGTCAACATGACGCTCAGTCTGTCACTTAGTCGGTCACCCAACCGTTGAGCCACCCCGTCAAACCGGCCCACAGAGGGGTCAAGACCATTATTTCTATTCCTACTCTACATATCGCCGAAATTGCCAGCCGCCAACTCCATGCTACACTGCACTGCCATCTCGGTCTGTCATGAACCCCAACGCCAGCTCCAGCCCAAACACAGTGGTATACAACAGGTTCTGTTTACACTTCCATTTCCCCATCCTCAATCATCCTCCCAAGGATTAAGCTCTGGATAACCAGCTCATCACTGAGAGTTCGTATCTTTTTCGCTGCCGGTTCACCCGCCGTCTGCGCAGTCGTACTCGGTCGTTTCCTCTTCTTCCCCCCTCCAGAACTTGCCGCTGCCGTACCCGCAACAAGGTCGCCTGCATCCTCCTTCCCATCAACGTACACCCAGTCGAACGGGTTTCCCGCATCCTCAGCCGCCTTAGCTTCCGCCTTTGCCTCCTCGATGCTAAAGACTCGCGTGACCGATGCGCCCAGCACTCTGGCCAAAAAGACATATGCCATTTTCTTTCCTTCCAGGGCCTTCTTTACCACCAATAAGATCCGACTCCCCAGTAGAAACTTGGGCCGACTGTCCACCACATTAGCAAGTCTTGCTGTAGACGCGTCATACGGCACTAGACTCCTCGAGCGGATAGCATCCCCGAGAAAAGTCGACTGGCCGGCGCAGAGGAGGTATGGAGTCCAGTCGGTGATCTCGCCTTGGTCGAGACACGACGTCACCCAGCGGGCGGCAATGCATGGCAGGCCCAACGCAAGGGCCTGCATATACTTGACTTTGCGTGAATGACCATCTGCGATCAAAGCCGTGAAACCTGTCGCACGACCTGCTTCCGTAAGGCTCATGGTCTGGTCAAGATTTGATGGCCCTGAAGGGCTGCCGCCAGACGTGCCGGTCGGAAGGTCAAAAAGCTGATCGAACCCGACATCTAGCACCTTACCACCGGCTTGCTTGATCCTACTCTCAATAATTCCCGCAAATTCCATACGGGTGCTGTATTGATCGTTGGTCTCGCCGGGTTTTCGTGACTGGAACGATATGGCGAATGCCATGCCCTCAAAAAGTTTGGGTCCTTTAGACGACACGTTTGCTTTGCTCGTCCGAGATGACTTCGTCATAGACGTCCGGGACATACGGAGGCTCTGATCAAAAGTAGGGGTCGTCGCCGCCGATCTCGATAGCTCGTCCGTCGAGTTAGACATGCGTCTGTTGTGGCGAGCTGACACCCTCAAGCTTTCAGTCGATCTGGTGCTGAGCCGGGACAACTTCCCAGCCGCACCACGTCGTTTCCCTTTGGCCTGAACGGGAAATGGAGACAAATCCGGGACAAATGCAGCCTTCTCAACGCTCTCCTCGATCCTGGATGAGTCACCGAGGGGAGTGGTGCTTGCAGAGACTACCGGTGTTGTCGCCAGATTGCTTAGGCTGGATGAGGACCCATGGGCGTGTGCTTTTTTTGATCGTGTGCTAAATGCCGGTGGCGAAGACTTGAAATTTGCTGTTGATTTGGCTACCTTCAAGGGCGTTTCGGAGGATGCTTGCCTGTTGCCTCCTTGGTTCTTTTCTCGAGGCATGGCTGGGCTCGTTTCGGGAATGGCATCTCCGCTAGTCCCTTGGTCCAGACGTTGCGTGAGGACGAGGCCCGGACTCAAGCGCGGCATGGGCATCGTTGGAGCTGTGTCGGGAATAGACGAAGGCTCTGCATCGTCACCTGCATCTGACTGGGTCGATTCCTCATCAGGAAGGATGGTCTCTTTCACAACAGCCTGGCGCTGCGTTTGAGAGTTAGCCACTGTCTCTTCATCACCAGAAACTCCACTTGGGGATCCGTGGCACTGAGCTAGATAGCCCTCGGCCTCCTTTCTCCGTCTGCGTTGGTTGGTAGAAGGCACTTCCACATCGTCTGATTTGGTAGGCGGTACGAAACTAATCTCGGTGAGTTTTTTGAGCGCGGCTTCTTTCCTCAGCTTTGCCTTTCTCTTTCTGGCGATGGAGTCATCCTCGTCTTCGGAACTCTCCGGAGGCGGCCTTGCCAGAGAATTGGAACGTCTCTCTTGGGACTTGCGCATCGGTTCATAGGTGCTCATTGGCTCTGGCGCGGCCGTAGCCCTCAACCTGGAACTCTGGAAATCTGGAACTGCAGGGGTTCTGCTCGAGGTAGTTCCAGGGGGGCTACTAGGTGGCTCATCCACATCGTTGGAATTCGTCCTCGGAAAAGTCCCGGGGCTGGACGTAAAGTTCGCAACAGGCGTAGATCGAAGCCCGCGGTCCTTCAAGGGAGACGAGACAAAGGGCGGGTTCGGCGAGATGGAGTTGGCTTGGTGGAAATCATGGGGTGACGGACGCGACGACGTTGGACTGCCCTGTTTGACGGCTGATGAAATTCCGAAGAGTTGAGAGGGCGCAAGAAGCTGGGACCGGCTGTTGCGAAATGGATTTTGAGGCGGGGCTGGCGTCTCGGGCAAGTGCGGAAATGCTGGAGATTGCTGAGATGCCATGTCTCGTACCCGACTTAACGGTCCAAAATCAATTGCGCTGGACTCGGTATGAAGCGACGATACTGTCTTATCTGTGCTTCTAACTGCATCAAAGTCCAGCCTTACCACATCAGAGTCATCGTCCTCGCTGTCCTTTTGGGGTGCTCTATCGTTCTGGTCGCTCTCCTGCTGTGTGGGCTTGGGTGGAGCGGAATCGGGATCGTCGACCAACTTTCGGCCAGGGGACGAACGCATGTACTGTTCATAGCTTCGTCCATCGTTGGACTGCGTCGGGGATTGAGAGGACGCCATTTCCCTGCGTCTCGCTGTTGATGCGGAAGGTTCGGCTACTGCGTCCACATTTGCACTTTGGCTGCTGGCATTTCCATGGCCACGAGCCTTGAATCGCTGAGCGCCGAGCGCCTGAGGTGCTAAGTTTTGGCCTCCCTCAGATCTTGGAGGCGACACTGGCTCGCGAGGCTTCAGTCTTCTGCTGACATCACGCGTTCTCCGCGACTTGATGTGGTCAGTGCAACCCATGAAGCACGTCAAGTCCAGGACTCGATACGCGAAAAAAGAAACTTACGGATGCTTGCAGATTTAGGGACTTGCTGCTGCTGGCTGGTGACTCTTTAAAAAAAGAATTTAATTAATCACGACTGGCTGGAATATAAATCGCAAACAGAATCCGGTTTCGCACATACTTTTTCGGTTGACTCCGACCGGGGATGATGCGGTGTGCCTCTGTACCCTCGGTGGTGAACTGCTCATCTGTCGACAGGGCTCACTGGTTAGTTAGTCCGCAGCCTTGACCAATTGGTGAAGGGAAGCAAGGGCCTGGCGACGTCAACGACGAACGCGGAACGCCACACACCATGCCGATGCCATATTTCATGAATGCATCGTATAGTTCTTGACTTTCTTGAGAGTCGCTGCTCTCCTCAAGGATCGCTTGCTCAGCTGGAACACTCATTTTGTCGGTCGGAGAGGTGGTGGTGCCTTGATTGGACTTTCGAGCGTGCTAGAGATCTTCAGGCGGTTCCATTAGGGGCTCAAAGGCCAGAGCCGCGCCCACACTTGAGACCTCAGTAATGGAGTGCACGGTTGCGATGAATCGCACTCTAGTCTTCACAGCTTCCGTCAATTTTCTTTCAGAACCGCGACTGTCTCTTTTCACAATCGCTCGAGATTGCCGAATCTTTTTTTGGAGCATTAGTGGACGCGACCCAAGCGCGCCATCACGTGGCCCGGGTGTCCCCTAAAATCTGGGGTTCACCAGAAGCAGAATGGCAGATCTACAGGGGTCTCCAGTTCCTGCTTGGCATCCAATGTTTGGTTTCGTGGGCTTCCGTCATGCAACCGACGGAAGGGAACTCACCACTGAGTTTCCGGTTAGGTTTACGATGGCATGACCATCTTTGGTAACAGAAATCTCCTTTCCAAGAGCGCTCCTCCGGCAACGCCACTTTTTGGCTGGGAGACAGCTGACCCCTCAGCTGGCGTGTGCAACGATCAGTGTGTCTTGTTCACCGCTTGCCGAAACTTGGGATGCCCCTGAACGATGGCCCAAAAGGGGTTCGTCGTGGTGGTTTTGTGGATCTCACCGCCAAATTGCGCCTCTCACAACGCTTGTTCGTTTCTTCTTCCCCCATCAAACTCGGCGTCGCCCCATCGCGCATGGCCCCTGCGGGTTTCCGTGGCACTGCAGCGCTCTGCAGAAAACAATGCCCGCAAGGGTAGATACATTGAATCGAAATGAGAGTCATCACACACTCGTCCTTTAAATCCCACCCGCGCTGACTTTGAATGTGACGGGGCTCTTGGTCTTTCTCTTTGGAAACCTGCTGGAACTGTTCTTCGCTTCCCGTCCCTCCCACACGTTGCCTGCTCTGGATACGACATTCTTTTCCCCTGTCCGCCGCTCCCTACTCGCCAGCTGCTTGCCAGCCGTCGCGTAACCACACCCAAATCGCAGCCCATTAATCGTCAACAACAAACTCGCGACCAAACACAATCCACAGCAGCCTCCAAGAGAAGAATCAACCTAAGGAGGAAAAGAGTCCGACGATTACGGGATCGCTCAAATACGACCGCAAGGCCTGCCGTTGCTGCAGCGAGCTTACCTTGTTATTACCTTCCAAGCGGTCTGGGCCGTTCGCCAATCAAATCCCACGGCTGCATGAGAAGGACGAGATGAGGTGCCCACATACCCTCGTCACCTTCTGAACTGCTCCCAATTTGCTTCCCCATGACCTCCGTCCGTGTTCTAAAAACTTGTTTTGTTTCGACCTGCACCAACGCTCTTTTCCGCAAAGACAGCCATCCGTTGAACGTCGAAAAGGCTGCTGCTGCCGCCAGAAAGGCGGACCGTTCCAAATCCCCGTCGCCCGAGTCGTGGAGACACCGAAGACACCGCCGACAGTGTGCTGCACCCACCACTCCTTACCGCCGCCGACGAACCTCGTGTGCCGCATATTATCCCGGCTTCCTGCGCAAGACGTCACTCTCTTTTGCCCTGCCAAAGACCCCGCTCAAGTTCAAGCAGCCCGATTCGCCCCGGCGCTCTCTGCGCGAGAGGACCCCTCATATGGAGCCCATCCCGCTGCAAAACAGCATGGAAGACGCAATGTTTCGACCTGCTCCTTCTCCAGCAACTTCGCCTGTCCGAGTTCCTGCGCCGCATCCCATGGCTCGGCTGGGTTGCGGAGGGGATACTGCTGAGGCGAGTGGCTTGCAGTCAGATTCTGTTCCTCCGTCACCATCGCCTTCGAGGAACGACGACCTCGAAACCCGGTCAACACGGTCAGGATCGACGGCATCACGTTGCACCAACCGGCTCTCGCTGACACTGCCGATTGCGCCACCCACGGCATATCCCTCACGCCCTACACCTGCATCCACCACAGCAACTTCGTTCCCACCCACCCCCCTCGACACGCCGTTGGTGACGTCGCCGACAGACCCAAATGACTTTATCACGGCTATAGCAGCACAAGAACGCCGAGTGCTTGAAATCCGCGAGGAACTCAGCCGTGCCGAGTCCGAATTGTCGAGGCTGAAGAAGCAATGGGCTACACATGAGGCGTACAAGAAACGGAACGAGAGGAGAAATGTCGAACCACTTCGACCCATCAACACCACTGACCTACAAGATGATATTGCCGCTCGTCGAAGCGTAGAGTTGGACAGAAGGAAAGCACTGCTTCTTGCTCAACAGAGCCAACAAAACACGCCAGACAAAGGACGGCGGAGAGTTTTCCGCGGCGGTCACGCAAGAACACTGTCGCTCCTCTCACCTACAAAACCCAGCGGCGGTTTCTTAGTCCATGAGGATGGGCCTGACAACTTTGGTTCGCGGTTTGAAGAGCAGGGCTCCCCATATGTCAATCGTTATGCGCCGATCAACTCAGCCCAGCTCGCTAAGCGCGCATCGTGGGCACCGCGCTCAACTGTCCAGCCAACGGCGATCAAACAAGTCGCCCAAGATCTCAAGCAGGGTTTGTGGACTTTTATGGAAGACATAAGACAGGCTACCGTAGGGGAAGAACCGATCACCGGCCAGCGAACCTACCTGAGGGGCAACGATGGAAACATCAGAAACTCTATAAGCGGCAACACCAGTAGCAGCAGTCTAGCATACGGTGGTGATCAGGACACCATCCGTGCTTCTGGCGCCAACAATCGGCCACGAGCGGCTGCAGCCTTTGAAGACGCCACAGGATCGAAGCTCGGCTCAGAAGTCGAGAGCGAAGAGAAAGAGAACGCAGCCACGTCCTCAACACAGGCACGCACGCACACGAGATCTAACACGGAAGGGACTAAGACATTGAAACGATTCTCGTGGACGCCGTTGACGGTCGACTCGTATGATGATAATGACTGGTCAAATTGGGATAGCCCCAATGTCAGTTCGACCAGGTGGAGCGGCACCACTGTCAACGGCGATATCATTCCCTCTATTCCGGAGAAGCGTGATGAGAATGAGACGCCTCTGTAAGTGTGGTTCTGGTATTACATGCACTATCCGGGGCTGACACATGGAGCAACAGGAAAAATAAGTCATCCAAAACTCGCCTCAACAGCCATGCTTCATCCCCAAGCTCCAACAAGCTAGAAGAGCTCCTCCCGCCAATGCTCAACCAACTTACCCCGAGCAATCTCAAACGGGCCACCTCAAATCTGATGAAGGAATGGGAGCGCAGCCTCTATCCAGAGTCGGAATACCCGTCGACACCATCGCCCGTCTCTGTGGGCAAGAATTAGGGATTTCTGTCGCGTGACTGGATCGTCGGCCCACACACAAACATGTGGTTGCCGGTTTGAACATACAGTACATGTGGGATATATTTCGGACATGCCGCCAGATCACGGCTTGGCATGGCAAGACACTTGCATATTTCAATGAAGTACGATACTACCACCTAGTACAGACAAACGGGACAGAGGGGCATGTGTCATAACTGGAGTTAGGAATAGGTCTTTGGGATGCGACAAAAAGGGACAGGATCTGGAATGGTTGGAGTACCTTCTTTGGGGCTGTGGAGCAGGGAGCGGGCGCCGTGGTGAGGTGGCCAGGAGAGTTGGAGCAGACCCCCTTTTTCTCTCCACCCGATGGAAGAAGCATGGTGTGGGCATACTATCGTATTGGCGGTAGGGTTGCTGTTGTAATGATAATGACGCGATGATGTGCATAGGTACATGAATGACACGCAGCATCGGCGCTTTGCACATCCCCCTTATCCTCCTTTCGCTGCTACAAAGAGAATGTTATTTCCCTGCATTTCTTATGAATTTCTTATACTTCTCCCCTCAATTACGTTGGGTCCATCTTGTGCGAATATACTCACACCACATTCCAAGATCCTCTGTTAGCTGCAACAGCAACCCCAATTTCTCCACCTTGGGTCGTTTCCCCTGGTCGTCTACCGTGTTCTCGTCTATCACATCCTGCGACACAACATGTACGGCGCCATTCTCGCGTATCTCCAGCACCACAGTGCCTGTGCGGGAATGGCAGGGGAACACGATTTTGGAGTTGGGGAACGGGGTGCACTGTCAGAGTTACGTCTAACTTGACGGACTCGTTTGTGAGAGCTCCGAGACTTATTGCAAATTTCGAGTAATTGAAAAAGGAGGTGTCCCTTGCGGCTGTTGTTGTTTTTGTTGTTGATGATGATGATGATAATGATTCCATATCCCTGGCAGCCGAGTGGACTGGTTTCCTGTCCTTGAAGGACTTTTCAAGTACATTGGAAAGGAAAACGTACTGGCGGAAGTATGGGAGCATGTTTATGAGCTGCTGGGGATGGGAGAAGGTGAGCTCGGATAAAGCCCTGCCATAGATAGGCTTATATACGAGCAGGGAGCTTCGGTACGACTGGGAGAACTGGCCGCCTCGCAGTTTGACCACTACTTTATGATTGTGTGTGATAATCCGTGGCTCACTAGGGTCGTAGGGCTTACCAGGCGGGACGGGGAAGATGAGTGTGTCGTAGTTCGGGGCAACGTCGACCCCGGGGAGGCCGCATCCTAGTCGCCGGAGCTCTTCACAGAGGCTAAATGGGATGTTGATGGGCGGATCAAATGTTGCGGCGAAAACAACCTCTGGTAGACGAGGTACAAGAAGCGGTGCTGCAGCATCTAGGGCATCGGTGCTCGAGCCCGGCTTGGGCGCGTCCGTAGTGACGAATGTGTTCACAGGTTCGAGCCAATCGATCATGGGTCCAGCATGGATGTCGTCGGGCAACGGCATCTTTTGAATATTTGCACCAATCCACTTGTCCGACACACGGACGGGGTTGGTGACGACAGTAATATCTGACTGTCGTATAGGGGCGCAGCCGATCAAAATGCTCCAGGTAGTCTCGCTTTCTTCGATCCATTTAGCATGGCTGGGTTCGGTAGAGGTGGCCAGGAGGTGATACTCCCTCCAGTAATCCACTGTCAAACCCAACATACCCCGCCGATTCATCGCCGGACTTCCGCTCTTGGTGCAGAGAACCACATTGGCGAGGTCCACGTCGATTGTCTGAAGATGTTTGGGGTCCTGTCGTAGGTTCTGCATCTCCCACGCGTTGAGACGGTTGAGGCTCTCGAAAATGCCCGCTACAGCCTCGTGCAGGTTAAGCGAGGGGTGAACGCTAAGCTGATCGAGAACGGCGATGCGCCTGAAATTCTTGCTGAACGCGGCCATGGTCTTGGTGAATGGACTCTGGTCGGGGCGGAGCTTCAGGTTATCGGTGAGAATCCTGCTAGCCTCTTCGGCATGCTTGTTGACAAAGTCGGCCGAATCGGGAAATCCCAGAGTGACAGACTCAACGATATCGGGCGAGGAGAAGACTACCACGAGTTCGAGAAGCGAGCCACCTATAATAAGAGTTTTCTTCGCTCCATTGACTCCCATTCCGTTCTCCCACAACACTTCGAGGCCGAGGTCCGTAGCCAGCCTCTCGATGCCCTTCTCGCTAACGATGCCTGGAGCTCTCTAGGAGAGTGTTAGTCACTCCCAGGATAGTACAACGCCGTAGGGGCTTACTTTAAGAACAGCGATAATGTCATCTAGTTTCTTGATCAATTCATCGTCGGGACTTCTCCCGAGTGCGCCGAGTCCGTCAAGACCTTGCAGGCCCAGGTCCAGCCCGTTTCCGATCTGAAGGGCATTGAAAGCGGCGGCGGCCGATGGGCTGTCGAAGTTGACAGCGGCATTAGAAGGGTGGGCCATGAGGTTCGCCGGCACTCCTGTTGCGGGGGACTTCTTAACTTGCTGTGGTGAAGATCTCGGACCGCGTGGGGAAAAGGCAGCATGCGCCGCTGAGAAAGGCGTTGATACGGGCGGTGTTGCGGCAGCGCCCGCTTGTGATTGTGAAGGCGTCTTGCCCTGCTGGGAAAGCGCGTGCTTCATGGCACTCGCGGCTGTGTTAGGAGTCGCCATTGCTGTTGCGAGGCAGTTGCGACAACTTGGGACTTGCCCCGAAAGATGGCGAGAGATTGTGCCTCATCCAGAAAATCAATGGCGGCTTATCCACAGATTTCACATGCTAACTTGGTGGTGTCCAAAATTCCGGAGTGCGCCCCCGAAATGTAATCACCACTTTCTCGCACACTTGATTCGAAGGCTTTCGGATGTCTCGTCACCACCCGCTGGATATGGCCCTGTTATTCTGCCTGAGGTGGGAGCTCGGACCAACACGCCCTGCCAAGTCAATTCGTTGGCCTGATCCGTTTTCGCTTCCAGGGGGATCCAAACAGTCAGATCGTTGACCGAATAGCGACTGAGGTATTAAGTCTTGTCAATAGGGTGTGTGCTATCTTGGCCAGGGAAGCTCTACGCGGTTGGAGGCACTGCTGTTCCAGGGATAAACCAATCGAACTTGTTCTCGTCTGGCTTCCCCGTGCGCTTTGTCGACAGCCCGAGTTTGTGCTTTGTACAAAGGAGAACTCCTTGGAAAGCTGCAAAATAGTGTACTTTGTATGGAGGTGACTAGAAGGATTAGGGGGGAGTCGACATAGGAGCCGAGAAGTCGGCTTTCAGGTTTGGTAACGCCAAAAGCGCGCGGCAAATCGCCCAACACTGTCGACGGTTGGAGGCGGACTGCAAAATCCAAACGCGGCTAAGGACGAAAACCAGCTCGCCTCGACGCTTTCTCTGTCAACTACGACGCTGGTCGCGCGTTTGCAGGTCCTTGACAGAGCATTATGTTGCTGCTACGTTGATAATTATCACTGCGTCCAATACAGTGCCGAACTGAACGCAAGAAGCCACGTCCACTCAGCGCTTGGAAAAGCCCTTGTCCCAGCAATTCGGAAGGATTTCTGGTGGCCAGGTGCACCTGCCACCCGCCGGCCGCCCAGTGCGAGAAAGCGCCTACCGAGGCCAGAAAAACACAATCATGAACTTCCCAGCTCCGCCATCATTAGACCCCCTGCTTTATCCCTCGACCGCATCGAACCAGGCGGCATCACGCCAGCAGCAGCAAGCCCGAGAACAAGTCGGACCGTCACCTCACCTCCCTCAGCAGCAGCCGCTGCAACCCTCGGTCCAGCAGCAGCAGCAGCAGCAGCAACAGCAACTGCAGTTGCAACTCATGATGAACGGCATGAATGGAGCCAATATGAACGGCGCCGTTGTCGGCTTCCCGACCCCGGCAGGCCACCAGGCTGAGCTCAATTACATCTACGGAATGGTCGAGGAACTGAGCCGACAACTCGCCCAGAACCAACGTGCCCTGGAAGAGGTCGTCGCAGGCGTTGGTCAGGTCCGCAACCGCGCCCGATCACAGTCACTCGGTAACGAGGACATTATCGCCGCTAACTCTGAGGAGATCCGAGGTGAATAAGCCCAAATGGCCCTAGAAGCGGCGCCAGGAAGCTGACTTTTGCTCACTCGGTAGCCCAAGAAGCCAACCTCGATTCCATCATCTCCCTCCTGTCGGAAGCACTCGAGAAAGCAAAGTTCAGTCGTGACGCCAATGCTACCCTACTCACGCAGTATGCCAATGTGCTCGCCTCCATGCTCAAACAGTTCCATGAGTACAAAGCCAAGCAGGTTGCCGACGTCTCCGCCTGGCACAAGAGCTACCGCGCTCAGCTTGCGGAAGCGCGGGAGGAGAATTGCCGCTTGCGCGAGCAGATCTGGGACATGCAGGCCCACGCCGGCAAGGCCAACGAGCTCCTACGGCAGTTCCGAGCGCGCTATGACGAGGACCAGGAGCGTTGGGAACGTCGTGTTGATACCATTGCCTACCGCCAGGAACTGCGTTTCTGGAAACGGATGGCCATGCCGGAAATGGCCGATGATGATCCGTACTGGAGCGATGATGACGACCTCATCGATGTTGCTGAGAAGAGACGCCAGAAAGAGATTGCCAAAAACCTGGCTGAGCAACAAGCGGCTGCTGCGGCTGCAGCTGCGGCTGGTGGCATAATGCCAGGTCTGGAAACCGGGACTATGGTATCGGGTGACCAGGGAGGCGAGAGTTCCGGTCCGCAAGGCCAAGGGTCGCGGGCCGGCGCGCTACCATTTCCTATGAGTATCCTTGGTGGCGTCCCAATGCAGAGAGGAGATTCGGGAAGCAGCTTGCCTATTCCACCCCCACGACCTTCAAGTGCAGCGAGCAGCACAGGTTCCACGGGGCAGTAGAAGTTACGTGGTGTTCTTGAGCCTCGCCCCATACAGGCCGTGCGCTTTCTTTCACTTGGAAAAACCCTTAGCAACATCAGCCCAAAGTTTGATTCAGAGGGAAACCCTACAGTTCATACCAAGGAGAGACAGAAAACAGAGAGAAAAGCAACGGCCGAGCCTCTTCAGGACGTCAACCCTGGTGGGAAGGTAAACAGAAAGGCTACCTCTGCAAGTAGCAATATTGAATTTCCCACAGGAGGAGACGATCAACCGGAAGGGCCCATCTTCCAATTCGACTCAAACCCTCCTGCCTCCGGCGAGGAGGATGACGACGATGACTTGTTGGGGTCCAGTGAGTTTTACAGCTGGGACAAGGTACAAGTGAAGCGAGCCAAATACCAGGGCCGTCGACGGCGGTAAATATTGTCACGTTTATATGATTTTGTGCATGGAGTTATGGGCCGAGTTTTCCATGGCTGAGCGGCGGCGTATACAAAGACGGATATGTTCATCAATGTTTATGATACAGCGAAGATGGTGGAGCGAGTATGATCTACCTATCTCGGTTTGTGTCGTTTCGAACTTCAAGGAATGCTAAGAATCCATCATGGGATCGCCAACATGTGCTGGTCTGGAAGCTGGCTTCTTGCTCAACAACACATCCGACAACTCATTCATCAATGCCAAACCCCACCATATTTGCACGCCTGGGCTTTCACAGTATCGCAAACACAGTCATCAAATGAACACAAACCAAAGGGCTATTGACATTCCAAGTTCCAAAATGCAATCAACGTACGGTGCAGACTGCCTCAGAAATAGGTGCTTCGGTGGGCGAATACAACGCCTTAACCCCAGAATCCGCTGTTACCCAGGCCCATATCACTAAAATACACCCAACCAGTACTGTTCATCCTGTCTGTCCGTCTGGTCCTGTCCCCATTCTTATTACACGCGAGATTCCTAAGATCAATACCCGCTCTGCTCCTCCCTGAAGTCCCTTTTCTCGGCCGCCTCGCTCGCCTCCTTAATGGCTTGATCGTCGCCTCTCAACTTGGCAAAGTACTCCTTGATATCCTCCGCGCTGATCGCCTGGCCGCTCTCAGCAAACTGCTGGAAGAAGGGCTTGAGCTTATCCTTGAGGTGGTTATAGGCCATGACACCCTCAATGGCGCGAACGCGGTCAACATTGCGCAGGGCGTTCTCGCCTCGGTCGTAGAGGCTGCCGCTGCCGAGGGTGGAACCGTTGTTAGAGCCTTCTTCGGACACGGGAGGTTCGTAGGTTTCTTCCTCTTCGAGGAGCTGGGGGTGGGGAACGAGAAGTGGAAAGCAGGTCGTGCAGCGGCAGAGGCTGTCGCGGAAGCCTGGCTTGAAGAACAGCGAGAATTGGCCCTCTGGAGCGGGCGGAAGAGCAGAGTACTTGCAGGTAGTGGTGTCGGAAGGGGTCGCAGTGAATTCAACCGAGGGAGCCTCTGGGAGGGTCTCAGAGGGTTCAGGCGAGAGTTCTGGGGTCCCAGCCTCGCTCCTAGGGCGTTTGGAGGTCTGAGACGTCATCTCATCGTCCTCGTCCGAAGCTTTGCGCTTCTTAGAGGTGGGTTCTCCGTCAACAGCCGCCGGTGCCTGTTGTTCCGCCGTTTCATTGAGCACCTTCTTGGTGAAGACTGGAGCCAGGAAACCAGATGTGCCTGCATACCTCTTGATCCAGGGGTAGGCATCAACACACTTGTAGCATAAGAAGCCCTCGAATTGATCGTCCGCTGGGAATCCAGGCGGCGGCGGGAGGTCATCGTCGTCTTCCTCCTCTTCAGCGCTCTCACCAACTTCGCTGTTCTGCGCCGTGGCAGGATCTACGTCCTCCGAGATAGTCGGGAGCGAACCGCCCGCGCTGGTATCTTTCGTTTCGGGTTTCTTCCCATCCTTCACCATGTCTTCGTACCATTTCGGCCCCAGGCCAACAAGACAGCCTGGGTGGTACCAGTCTTCACCACAACAGCCCGTCTCGTGCGTTCCCAGACCAAGGCACTGGAACATGGTCCCTTTCTGCTGGAATGGGTCATAATCGCATGCGCACCCGCAGAACCGGTTACGGAAATTCTGATTGTATTTGTTGTTGGCGTCGGGCTCTTCAGAGTGGACGCCTCCTTTCGCATTGGTCTCTGGGTTCAGACGTCGCGTGCACGAATTCGAGGAGGGAAAGCGCGTGGTTCCGCAGTCGCAGGTGAAGTTGCGCTTGGCGAAAATTTCAACAAGTGTGTGTTCGCCGTGACACTGGACGGAGCAAGAGTAGCAGACGCCCGCGGCGTCGTATGGGTCGGAGAGGCTCTCGGGCGGCGGGTTGCAAGTGAGGCAAGCGAAGACGTTCTGGCGGAGAGGTCCTAGGGGCTTAGTGCAGTTTTCAATACTCTGTAGAGGTGTGAGCTTCGATGGGCGCCTTGCACAGGATTGCGCGTCTTACGTAGGGTAAGGCTTCGCGAGCTTCGGCTTCGAGCTGCATCTGATTGCGGATGAAGCTGCGATCTGTCAGCCTCTCGGCCAAATCACAAAGAGAAATTGGCCGGCCTACTCGGCGGCAGTCTGGGAGTCATCCGACTGCTGGGAGATACTGTCAGTGCGCTCCTTCGTGCGCTCGAGGGGGTTCTCTGCAACAGCGACATCTGGGTTGACCTTCGCAACCTCGTCTCCCCGTTGCTCGACTGGGCCTTGAGAATTCATTGCCTGGCGCCGAGTAGTGCTTGATGGGTTGATCAAAATATGGCCGCACGTCGATGATGGAGCAGTTGCCTCGAATATCTGGCGTGATGTGGGATGGTCAGCGGTAAAGCAGGCTTGAAAGTTGGGTCGCGTCTGTGCCCCGCCACATGCTTCGGTGGCTGTTGTCCCAATACTCACGCCTCCAAAATCCGCGCTCACTCTGGACGGAGCATAGAAATTCATTGACATCTATTTGCTAATCTGATATTGTTGTTACAACTTTTTTTTACTCAAGCAGTTTGACCTCTTCACGTATTTTTCGTACCACTGTTTGAACACCTAGAGAGGTATTTGGAGGTGGGATGGGAGCAGCAACCACTTTACGCGTCCAGCCGTTTTAGGCTTAGTCTAGTCGCGTCGGCGCGATCTCTGGCGCAGCGACGCGACAGGGGCAGCAAGCGCCTAGGTCCTAGTTCAATTTCGACCCCCCTCAGCAACGCTCGCTGTGGATTATTTTCTCCTCTGCAACCTCACAACGTACTCCCCTCTTTGACGGCCAAATCAGAACCGACTGATATTCTGGAAAGTGTTTGATCATGAGGTACATGGCCACAACTGTTTATTTTTTGTAAACTGCAAAATTCGCTGACAGCCTCGCAACAGTTCCCCGCTTCGCGAACACTCGTCCTCGGCCAACCGGGGAGTTGACCCTGGCAGGGCTGGGCGCAAGCGCTCTCGCACTAATGGTGACGATGCCTCGACGCCCGGTGCTGCGTCCAGCCCAATGATGCCCTCGTCACCTCCCGCATTTCCCATCAACCATGGCCGCGACGAAGAGGACGATATTGACGAGGACGTCGAGATCCAGGACGATATCGACGATATCGACGAGATGGCTGAAGACGAGGTCGACTTGTTCCGCGATGGGTTCGAGCAAGATTACCGTGAGAAGAGCGATGATGCCTACGAGGGCATCGACATCGACGATGAAGGCGACTACGAAGCTATGAACCCGGCACAGAGACGGCTCGTTGACTCCCGTCTTAACCGCAGAGATCGCGAGGTGCGGAGACGAGGCAACACCTATCATCTCCCTGGCGAGGATGACGGCGACTTTGATCTCACAACGCAACCAATTCGCAAAAGACACAATTACGACGAGGACCGTGATGAGGACGTGGATGCCGATATTATGGATGCAGAGCTCTCGATGGAAGCTCTTCACGATATGAAAGCTTCAAGCTTGACCGAGTGGGTGTCGCAGCCAGCGGTGCAGCGCACCATCAAACGCGAGTTCAAAGCCTTCCTTACCGAGTATACTGATGAAAACTACACATCTGTCTACGGCAATCGCATCCGTACCTTGGGTGAAATCAACGCCGAGTCTCTTGAGGTGTCATACGATCACCTCACAAACTCTAAGGCTATTCTGGCGTACTTTTTGGCAAACGCCCCTGCCGAAATTTTGAAGCTGTTTGACGAGGTCGCTATGGAAGTCGTCCTGTTACACTACCCTGACTACGAGCGTATCCACGCCGAAATCCACGTGCGCATCTTTGATCTTCCGGTGCACTACACCCTCCGCCAGCTCCGCCAGTCGCATCTCAACTGCCTTGTGCGTGTTAGTGGTGTTGTAACACGGAGAACCGGTGTCTTCCCGCAGCTCAAGTACGTCAAGTTTGACTGCTCCAAGTGCGGAGTGACACTTGGCCCCTTCCAGCAGGAGTCAAACGTCGAGGTGAAGATTAGTTACTGCCAGAGCTGCCAATCTCGTGGTCCGTTCACCTTGAACTCGGAAAAGACGGTTTACCGAAACTACCAGAAGCTTACACTCCAGGAATCACCTGGTACCGTTCCGGCTGGTCGCTTGCCCCGCCACCGCGAGGTCATTCTTCTATGGGATTTGATCGATAAGGCCAAACCCGGTGAGGAAATTGAGGTGACTGGAATCTACCGCAACAATTACGACGCGCAGCTCAACAACCGCAACGGTTTCCCAGTCTTTGCCACCATTCTTGAGGCCAACAACATTGTAAAGTCTCATGATCAGCTGGCTGGCTTCCGGATGACTGAGGAAGATGAGCACGAGATCCGCCGACTTTCAAAGGATCCTCAGATTGTCGACAAGATCATCAACTCGATCGCCCCCAGCATCTATGGACACACCGACATCAAGACAGCCGTCGCTCTATCCCTGTTCGGTGGCGTGCCCAAGAACACACGGGGTGCTCACCACGTTCGTGGCGACATCAACGTCCTGCTCCTTGGCGACCCTGGCACTGCCAAATCCCAGATTCTCAAGTACGTCGAGAAGACGGCACACCGAGCCGTCTTCGCCACAGGGCAAGGTGCTAGCGCCGTGGGTCTGACAGCGAGTGTCCGTCGCGACCCACTGACCGGCGAATGGACGCTTGAGGGTGGTGCCTTGGTGCTTGCCGACAAGGGAACCTGCCTGATTGATGAGTTCGACAAAATGAATGACCAGGACCGGACATCGATTCACGAAGCCATGGAACAGCAGACAATTTCGATCTCCAAGGCCGGTATCGTCACAACACTTCAAGCGCGATGTGGCATTATTGCGGCCGCTAACCCCATCGGCGGACGCTATAACTCTACCATCCCTTTTTCAGCCAATGTCGAGCTCACGGAGCCAATTTTGTCCCGTTTTGATATCCTCTGCGTGGTTCGTGACACGGTGGAGCCGTCTGAAGATGAGCGGCTAGCCCGCTTCATAGTCGGATCCCACAGTCGCAGTCATCCCCTGACAAACACCCAGGAGACGGTGGGTGCTGGTCAGTCGACGGAGGTGGAACATGACTCGGAGACGCAAGCGACAGAGGGTGGTCCGAACCAAACCAAGGAGGGCGAGATCCCTCAGGAGCTACTGCGGAAGTACATCCTGTATGCCCGCGACCGGTGCAGCCCCAAGCTGTACCACATGGACGAAGACAAGGTGGCGAGGCTGTTCGCGGATATGAGAAAGGAGTCGCTGGCGACAGGAGCGTATCCTATTACGGTATGTCATGCTATCACCTTTCCCATCATTGAGACACCGCTAACTCGCCATAGGTACGTCACCTCGAAGCCATCATCCGAATCAGCGAAGCATTCTGCCGCATGCGCCTATCAGAGTACTGTTCGACGCAAGACATTGACCGCGCCATTGCCGTTACGGTCGAGAGCTTCGTCGGCAGCCAAAAAGTCAGCTGCAAGAAGGCTTTGGCGCGTGCTTTTGCCAAGTATACCCTGGCGAGGCCAGGCGTAAATTCGCAGCGACGAGGAGCTACTGCTGTTGGGTCGAGCCGTAGAACGGCAACTGCGTCTGCTTAGATTATTTAGGGTACACCTTGTGTGACAATGCAAGGGCGTCCGGCGTTATGTTTTTGCTTGGAGAACAAGTGGGTAGGATTGGTAGATGAAGGGAAATGGGTCGGTGGGTGGATGGCATGAATGGCGAGTGATGAGAGATGAGTCTCGCGGATATACCTGACGGCGATGATAACAAAATACCGTGGTCAAAATGCAGATTGGAGCTGATCGTGAACTCAACCCCAAAATTATCTGAGAGAGTTGATGCTGTTTGTTCTGGGGGCAGAATACTGCTACGTGAAGATGGATGGGAAGGAAGGTGTATGCTCAACACCAACAACGTTGAGATCTCGACCTATCCAGGAGCACGAAAAAATCTGGGCTGTTCCTTACAAGGAAATTGGAGGCCGAAAAGGCTCGGGACATGGACCCTCAACCAATATCCTCGCTCCAACTGTTTTGTTCGCCCAGCTCGAAGACGCGTGGTGCATGCTCTGGATGACCCTTCCAATCCCCCCAGTGCCCACGGGCCCGAGAATTCACCCACTTCAGAAGGTCGCAATACAAGAGAGCGAACTTCTGTAGACGTGGCCTCGCGGTCAGAGGCCCGAGTTAGCAGCCGAACACTGCTTCCAAACAGCTTCAAACCGCCACAGAGTATATGATGCAAACTATTAGTTGTGAGAATCTCGTCAGTCAGCAGCAAATGCGACTTATAAAGATCTCCCTGCATACTTGCGAACAGATCGACCTTCTTTCCCGCTGCTTACTTTCCCAATGGAGGAAGGATTGTGTCAGGGAACCAACACTCCATCCGGACGGACCATCGCAACATTTCCCCCCCCCCCCCCCCCAAAACGATGATGGCCCCGTCAGCAAGATCACACACATATTTATTGGCCTAGGGGAGGGAGGGAATTTTGCCTCCCCGAATTTGAAAAAAAACTTGAAGTAGAGTCTACCTACATAACCGTCATCTTCGTTGACTATATAGGTAGTCTTTGTCGAGACTAACATATGTGCTGCACTCCATGGTAAGAGAGGTAGGTAGATGTCTTGAAGGTTAAATAAACAAAGTCAGGGGCAACCAAGGCTTGGCTATCCGCCATCCACCCAGGCGAGCAGAGATAATGAAACGAGTAAGTTGATAAGCTCCATCATCATACGTAAGCATCCTGTGTATTTCCACGGTACGCGTTTATATTCTTTCATGCACTCCCTTTCGCGAGATTCGCTTTTTGACATTAGTATGTTGCTGAAATGAGATGCCACCATCCATGTGTTGTTGCCAATGGCGGCCCCTTTTCATTCTTAGGGTCATCGGAAAGTAAAACTTGTGGGTGGATGGATATCCGTATTAAGAAGATTTCTTTCTCTCTCAGGCAGGCAGGCCTGAACTTGGAGTGCTTCAAGTGCACTTTGGGTACCCAGTCGGAATCTCTGCCACTATGACAAATTGAAATATGACTAAGGTAGTATACGTGTTGCCTCTCTCGAGCTATTTGGTGCTGCTTGAAAGTGAATATAAAGCTGCCTAAGTACCTAGGTATGCAGCCTTCGTCTTGGGCCAGCCATATATACCACTGATCCATGAGATCTTGAGTGAACAGAGCTGTCCATACCACTGCAAGAGTATTTAATTAATACTCTCGTCATGACTGACGGTATTACCACTACAATAAAATGATATACCGGGTGGCAATTTCTTAAGGCAACAACGGGTATTAGGAACTTCGTTTTCGGGACTATTAAGACGAGAAAGTTCCTCCGCCGGACATAATGCAGACGCCACCAACAACTAAATGTATTGAGCCCCCCCGCCCGAGAACCAAGAGCTGGGAGTAGGGGGGATTTCATATTTTGCAAAACGCGTCAAGCAGTCTCTGGCTATGCTACCTACTTCAGAGGGTAGACCTGAATGTAATTTGACATTGGTTTACAAGCAGCCACTAGCTATTGACTATCGACATGATCACAGGTGAGAGACCAGCCTCGACCACTCCCATACCATGCAGCCTTCTGTCTTATATATTCCTTTTTCTTCTCACGACTTGCTCATCCTTTGCTTTCCCGGTTAAGTTCGTTTTAGCCCAAGGTAATCATCACCGTTGGCCCAGCTACCGCCTCCCACGCTTCAACTTTCACTCTGCCAACGGCAATCCTTTCCGCAATCCCATTATCCAAGGACACCCACATAACGTTTACAAATAGATATGGCTTGTCCTCCTCGAGTCCAAGCTCCGTGGCGAGGTCGGGTTCGAACTCGACATAATGATCTACAAAATTGTCGTGCCCCCTCCTTGTCTCACCACGCGAAAGTTCAATCAACAGACAGCGACGTTCTTCGGTACTACTTCCAGCCTCGTTCAGACGGATATATCCTATAGATTCGCCGCCGTTTCGGATAACGGCATGTGCGCAATTCCCTTTCCTAGCCGTGCCCCTAGGCACAGTGGAGAGGTAGGCGGTCCGGGTTTCGCCGCGGATATGGGGAGTGAGAACAGGACGAGGCCGTGGTGGGCTCGATCCACTTGCGAGAATGGGGACTGGGTACCAAAATTCCTTGGTAGGGAGGTCAGCATGGCGAAAGGTCCCTGATGCTGTGTCGAAGGACCATTTAGGGGGCAGATGTTCAGGTTGGACCCCTGGGGAGGAACGCCTTCCGGTCGAGACGTTGATCCGCGACCAGTTTTCTCTGTGTCCATCCAGGAGTTTATATTCCCACCTCACCGTTGAGATGGTATACGCACTCTGCAGAAAAAGGTCCGAGTTGCAGTCCTTGAGTGGATTGCACCCAGCTACCCAGTCCTCAGAGTATATACTCCCCCACCAGCCCAGCGGGGACCAGGTCGGGAGAATAGCCTCCAAGGAGGCTCCCGCTCGCGTCTGCTTCTGCTTTCTCCTCTCCATGGGGTAGTATGGCTGCCACAATAACGCAGCATCGAAAATTGTCTGTGGCAACCCACTAACAAACCCACCCTCGAACACGGCGCTCAAGGCCGAAAGAGCGCCGTTTAGTGCATGCAGCGCATCCTCCGGATATGTCAAGTGCCTGATGTTGAAAAGACACAACAGGCGGGCGAAGCGGTGGAAGTTTGGCCACGGGTCGAGATCGAACCCGGTTTGCCCGGGGGGTTGTTTCCCGCAAGGCTGCTGCTCATCCTCATTCTCAACCTGGTGCCCTTCGTGCCACGATGCGCAGTGACACTCCCAGACAATGGTATCGCCGCAAAAGATGAGCTTTCGTCGCGAAAAGTGGTACTCCTGGAAAGTCCATCCCCGGCTGAACCAGGTTGACATGACTAGCGAGCGGGCGAGAGAGTGCATAATGTCCTGCCTCGACTTTCTCTCTGCCGAGGGATCCCAGATTTCAACTTCGGGGGTATCAACAATACCTCCTGGCCATAAAGGATCCATCGCATCCTTCCCCTGCCCGGCGACAATCGTCAACACGGCCCCGGCGTAGATTTCAGCCATCTCGGCCATCTCATCCTGGATGCCGCCGAGATTCCCACTCTGGTTGATGCATAACCGGTCAACCCAGAGGTATTTCTCCCCAAGCCTCCTCACCAACTCCATCGCCTGAACGATTGTCTTTGGCAGACGGAGTCGCTTTAACCCATAGGGAGCGGCGAGCTCGTCAGCTCTGTCGTCTGTTAACTGAACCGACTCAGATACGGCTTGCCGTCCCCAGACGTAGCTGAGGGTTACATATGCATGGCGCTCAGCAGTGACAACGCACCACCTCTCAACATCGATAAGCCTCCTCGGTCGGCCCCTTTCCGGCTTTGGTGTCGAACTTGTCTCCGCGGATCCTTCGCAGTGCTCCCCATGCCGGGCTCGACACACGGCAAGCCACCTCCGTATGATAGAGAGCGCTATAGGGCGGGATCCCCTACCCCCCTGACAAAAGGACGGAGGAGGTACGTCGAGCTTGCTAGGGTAACGAACTTTCTCGATGAAGGGGTAGAAGGCGCGGAGATGTGGTTTGACGAGGTTTTTGCAACAAAAGTGAGGAGAGTAATGCATCCAAGAATCAGTGGGACTCTCCTTGAGGTACGTGTCGGTTGCAGAATCGACGGATTTGCTGCCGCTGTCATTGTCGTCGTCGCCATCACCATCGCCATCACTGTTTTCAGCGACACGGTTGACCGCGGCCTTGTCCCCACCGATGATTGGGGTCACGCTTTTGCTGCCAACTGAGCTACCAAGTACACTCTCGTCGCTGACCACGTTTTCGCCGCTTAGACCAACGGCCATGGCGCCTCTGCTGCTCTCCAGTCCCCTTGCGCTACCAATAACCTTGTAGTCCACCTCGCCGGCCTTGGCAACTGCGTCAAACACCTTGTCAATGCTCAACGATTATGATGCCTAATGGTGAACTCAATAATACGGAAGCAACGATAGGCAGTATGGAATTCCTTGGTAAGGTAGGTAGCTTTCTTTTGTCTTTCCTTTCACTTGTCTTGGAAAAAAGAAATAGAAAAGAGCACGCAAATGGAAGAAAACCTAGCGACAATGACAAGACTATAGCCAATAACTACTGCACCACTACACCACTGCCCAAGAAGGAGGTATATACAAGGCTCCCCCTTCCCCGCAGCTAAGCCCCAAACACGCCCCCTCAGCTACCTACTTCGCACAGCCTTGCAATAATACTTCACTACGCTAAACACTGGGCATTAATGGATTGAAACAATCTAATAGGTGACCACTCTCCCACGGAGTCTTGCCAGTATCTGCCGGCAAAACAAATATCTGGATTAGGGAGAAGTGAGGCTGAGCAGAATGCCGAACGCCTGGAGCCTCTGCCGAGGTGAAAATTGCCTCATTGTTTACATATGAGTTTACATAGTCAAGTTCTTTTTGGTTAGAAAAAAGAAAATCGAAAAAAACCAGCCATAATGGGCAGTTGTAACTTCCCAGAGGGAACTTGGAGTTTTCCACCCTAATCGGCTGGCATATCAAGGACAGGCCTGACGCCTAAATGTGTAATGATATCTCTGCAATAATGACTTGTCCGTCCACACAGGCTGCCGCCCAGGCTAAACAATATACGTCCATGGAAACATAGAACATGCTTTCGAGCAACAGTGCTCGCTTCCCTAGATTATAATTTAATCGACGACCGCTTCCTCGCCTGCCCCTTCTCCTTGTCCAACCTCAACGTTCTTTCTTGCCATGACTTGGCTCTCGACGAAGCGGTCCCAATGCGCTGGGTCCAACTCTCTTAACCTATCGATGATCTCACCCTTACGCTCCTCGAAGACCTTGACGATGCCCTTCTCTTTCGCCTCCCTCTTCACCTCCTCGTCACCAAGCTCGTCCAACATCTCATGCAACATCCTGACGTGATTCGGATCTCTCCCCACGAGCTCCACCCCAGCCAGCAGCGCGTAGTGTTCTGGCTTGACGATCCCTGCCCGGAACTTGTGACCAGCACGAAGCACACGACCCTCTTCATTCGCAAGTGCCTTAGATGATAGGCTGATCATAGAATTGGAGCGGTTAAGCGGCGGTCGAATCTCATTGTCAGCGACACCTTCGTCTTCCCCATCCGAGATTGCCGTCGTCTGTCGTGCAAGCACGTCTCCATCACCCTCTGCCGAGGAGAGGGACGCACTCAGGTGCTTCTCGTTGCCCTCATATGACGAGGATAGACCAATGGCGCTATCAGCTTCTTCCCGCGTGTCGGGGAACTCGTCCTCAAAGCGCTTGATGATGCCCTGAAGCGTGTTATCCAGAAAATTCAGGCGATCTGCAGCACCCGTCAGCAGCCATCCAAAATCGCCATGTAGGACATGTTCAAGACTTACGGTAGGTGTGTGTGTCACCGCCAAGAGACCTCGCCTTTACCATTGCTGGTTGCAGTCTGTGCCGGATCTTCCTCGCCGTCGACAGCAGATGCTTCGATGTCTCCTTCGCCTTACCGCCAGGAAGGCCAGCCGGTCGCCGTTGTGAAGCGGGAATCCCATTCTCTACGTCACGGATAAACTCGCCCGACTGCCTGCGCGACTCATCATCTCCGCGGTTCTTGAGACAACAGGCCAGCGCCTTGACTAAGCCGGTGCCACCGATGACGTAGTCCTCGTCGGGTGCCGCATCTAGATCGCCATCTAGATCCGATGGTTTCATCGCGTCGTGTCCAACTAAACGCTGTAACGCCTCGGGATACTCGGGCTCCGGGACATCGCACGCGTCGGTTTCTTTTACGGCCGCGAGCTCCATGTTGCGCAAGCAGTAGGCCACAACGTGTTTCGCCATGGCCTTGACCAGATCGCTCGACTGCTCGCTGGGCACTTCAATGTCTACTGCCACCAGGCTCGACGACACTCTCGCTGCTGCCAGGAGAGAAGCATAGAGTGCGCAAGCCTCTTCCTTGGTCTCGTCCGTCGTGGCATTAGTCGCAAGCTCGACCAACTCCGGATTCTCCAGGAAGCTGATGTGTGCGAGACCAGGGATTTCTGGCAGAATTTCCGCCAGAGCAATCACCTGCTCCGGGCTCATAGAGCAATCGGCTAGGTGAATTCGCTTCAGACACTGCATCTTAGGCAGATATCTACGCAACATCAGCACAGATCACTGGCCACTGACGATTGACTCACCTTCGAAGCACCGATATCGCGCTGGGATCTGAGCTGAACAGATCATGATTATGTGACAGATCGATGAATCTGAAATGCGGGAGCTTGACGAGCGTCGGGAGTAACTTGCACAGTGACGACGGCTTGAGGTTGCACTCAGCAAGGCCGAGTGCCCATAAGGGGTTGTCGTTTGAGACCACGACTGCTTCTGATATGACGGCAAGCTGATCACAAAGGTCGTTGCCACCCAGATCCAGGCCTTCGCACACGCCGCTACGCACGAACCTCGCTACATGCTCGAGGCCTTCTGGGTCGATATCGTTATGTGCAAGGCAGAGCCTCTTAAGTCTGCACTTGATCATGCCGTCTATCACCGTCCCGAGCTGCTCTGTGTTCAAGCCTGTCTGACCAAGATTGATGAGACTGATGGTTGGCCCTCCAAGTCTTTCCCCAAGCGACTTTGAGAACAGTTGCGAAACATCTTGTTCGGGTCGTATCCCGGTCTGGCTGGCTCTTGGATTGCTATTAGGTGGACGCGGGAAAGATATTCCTGTGAGATCCAGGCATTTCAAGGTGCGGCATAAGTAGATGAAAAGGCAGATATGCCTCCACCCTTCCGGCCCTAGCTTGTTGTTCTTGAGCACCAGTCTCTCCACCACACCACCCTGCTTGATGAAGCCGTCGGGCTCTGTCAGCGTTCTTCGCTTCCTGACTGCCGGCTTCTTGGCAGCCAAAAGACCGGCAAGAACAACACGCAAACCTTCGTCTGTCAGGCCGCAGTTTTCCATAATCACCTCCCTCACCGGGACCACGGCCAAATAATCACCGAGCGTTACCAAGTCTGGAAGCTGCATCCAGTACCCGGCGAGATCAAGCTTCTCCACCATGCCGCTGTCGGGAGGCGAGTTCTTCGGATCATTGAGCTGCTCCGTAATCTTTTTGAGAATGGGTGTTTCCCTAAGCTGACAACAACGACGGTAAATCCTAACTGGGTTCGTTGTAGGCATGGCTTGTGTTCTCGGATGTTCTGGGGGCGGGACTGTGTTACTTGAGGACGAGTCGTCACCACTGTCTAGATGGAGCTCCATGGGGATAGTGCCGTTCGCCTCGGCAATTTTCCGCTTCTTTTCCTTCCTAGCTTTGCGCTCCTCCTCGCTCTTCTTCTTCTTTTCCTTCTTCTTGGAGTCTGCTTTATCAGCAGCTTTGTCTGGGTTAGGAACATCTTTGCGGGGTTGCTCCGTGGGTTCTACCGAGTCATTGTCCACTGCTGCTGGTTCCTGGGACAATCCCTCTCCTGTTATCGTCGACTGCCCGTTAACGCTCTTTTGTGACTCCGCTGCCTTTGCATTTTTGAGCGCTTCTCCTTCGCCCTTTTCTTTAACCTTCCTCTTTTGGTCCTTATCAGCCTTGTCCAGCTTGGTATTCAGTTTTTTCCCTACATCTCCATCCAGATACTTGGGCATCGGAGCAACCTCGACGTCGACGCAAAAAGCCACCCTCCGCAGCTTGGCTTGGTTGAGACCTGCTATGCGGCAACGCTCGCGATGTTGGTCAACATTGAGAACGCGCCGCTCGACTAGCCCGTGATTATTGGGCCTCACACTAGGGCTTAGATTGCCATTCGAGGACGAGAGCCTCCGAAAAACATGCAATATGCCGGCCTGTGTA
>Ga0247760_1000966_pt1 | contig 29123 bp, 28 predicted proteins | sample UWRJL171409R4_FD_179936 | JGI IMG/M metagenome (GOLD analysis project Ga0247760, IMG submission 179936) | Plant litter microbial communities from Arlington Agricultural Research Station in Wisconsin, United States - UWRJ-L171-409R-4 | ecosystem: Environmental > Terrestrial > Plant litter >... | reverse complement strand
TCATCAATCACCATCGGGGATTACGCAATCAGGAGGTTTTGCATCTGGGACATAGATACATACATCTCGAAACCAATTCTACACTAACAGAGACAAGCAATTTTTAGATGTATGTCTGTATGTGCCTGACATCTCGGCACTGTCTGTACCTTGCTGTAGCGAGAAGTGAAGGAGGTAAAAAGACGGGACGACTAAAACTACGGAGATTAGATTTCCGCAGTAGTGTGCACACCAACTTTGGCAAGTTTGCAGTAGCGAGCGAGTTCGGAGAGCACAGAGGAAATGTGGTGGATTCGCAGTGCTCCCCGCACGGGATGTCACCACCACCTCTCTCTCTCGGGCAGCCGAGCGCGGGCGTGCACATACATTGTGTACTGTCCTTGCAAGGGTTTAGCTGTGTGGAGAAAGCCTGAACAAGCACTGCCGCCAACGGGACAGACAGAGAGACACTACCTATTTTCGGTACGGCCCGGTTTCAATTGTCGTTTTCTTTTCGCGACTTCACTTCAACATCCCTTCTAAAGACTTCAAAACTGTTTCTACATAACAAGAACGAAACTTACCCCGCCCCCTCTTCACAGTCACCCTGAAGGAAGGAGCTTTGCTTATCGTCAGCGAACGAGCGGGGTTGGGGCAAGCAAGCAAGCACGCGCTATGACGGTGTTCCTTCCTGCCTGCCTGCCTGCGGCCTGTCTGTCCACCTGCCTGTCCACCCTCCACTGTCCGGGTTTACTCTCACAGGATTTCGGAGAGCAGGAGAGGTCCCAGCGCCGGGATACGATACGATGGGAAAACTGGGGAAAGGGAAAGGGGAGGGTCAATACGATAGATACACTAGACATTGCCGGCTGGACTCTTTCTGTTCATTGTCGGGACAGGGAAAAGGACCGAGCGGGCTTTTCTTCTCTCAGGGAGGAGTGCAGTGCAGTGCAGTGCGGTGCAGTGCAGTGCAGTCCAGGAGGGTGCAAGGTCCAGTCCAGTCAACCCAATCTGGTCAATCGAGAAGGCGGCATAAATAGTGTCAACTAACGCCAACTGCAGAAGCATGGTCCCGGGAGAATGAATCATTTTCTGCTGTGTGCTCGTGCTTGTGCTTGCGCTGGGACATGAAGCATGAGGTCTGGCACGAGGCATTTCGTAGAACAATACTTGACGGATAGGTCATGGCGACGGGAGAGAAAGACGATTTGAAAGTTCCTTTTGGATTGCGACGTAGATGCACGGTTACATTTCACAGTTCAATGAATGTCTGGTTCAATGCGATCATGCCGGCGACTTTGCGCTGCCGGCAGATGGCTGGAGTTTGCTTCGCTGTAAAGCTCACTCCAGTCTCGTCCTCGAGCCTCTCTCTTCAGGTCTAGCCGCCAGGAAGAAATTGACCGAGGATCTCTCCATGTCGAGGCCCATGGCCAACGGTCAATGCAGGCCAGAAAAAAAGAAACCGATGTCAGAGGGCAAAAAGACGAATGGACTGACGAAACAGATTGAACGCACAGACACCCAATCCCCACTGCCCAAAGTGCTGAGAGTAAGCCCTGGGAACAGATCAAAGAACACTCGAGCCAGCCATGTCAAACTACCCCATACCCGAATGTTTGGATATACGGAGTGTGCATGGGGGTGGTGTAGCCGAGACGGGGTTGGCCGGGGCCGATGACGCCGTGGCTTGTTGATGCTCCGTTGTCACTCCTGGCGGAGATTGTTGCTTATTTTGGCGAAACATCAAGCCGCTAACCTGTCTCTCTGTCACAACGTGCCAAGTCACTTGTAGTTGTGAGAACTGAGCGTATGTGTATTGCAGTTGGTTCTTCATCACCCCCTTTGATCTTACGCTCTAATCTCTTTGTTTGTTTTTTACCCTACACTCACACATGTTCTTTCGCTCAAACGCATCAAAACTATTGTATTCTGCTCCTCTCCTACAAAGAAATCGGTTGGGATGTTTTGTCCGGCACAAACACCATCTCTGTTCCAAGACAGCATGGAAAGGTGTGAAAGTATCTGCAAAGCATAAAAACACTTGCCAGTTCTGCGTTTTCCAACTTCATTCCATCTCATCATCACAACCGGATTGCAGTCTTCTAGTCTCTATTCTTTTAGTCTGTACTCTTCTGGTCTCACTCTTCTGATCTCCTCTTCAGGTCTCTACTCTTAGTCTCACTCCAAGCACACACGCACACTACCTTACCAAGTGGTAATATTCCCCCGGAGCTCTTCTCAGGAGAACCCTTTTCACGACAGCCATGGCTCACGAATGCCCTCCCGTTTCCCAGTCCCCCCTCCAGCATAACCCAGTGCAGACCTGCTACGGCGGCTGTGACTGTGGACACGGCACGGTTATTGCCTCTTGGACCTGTTCCCAGGGTTGCGTGACTGCTTTTTTCCCTTCTGACCTCACTCATTCCGGTCACAAAGTCAAGCCCTCGCTTCTTTCACAGCAGAGTCAAACTCTCTGCTGCGCAAACGGCCATCCTCTAACCTCGACCTCGTCTCTCCTCACTGAAAATGGCAACCCTATCGGTCTAGCCGGTGGGTTATCTCACCAGCGCTCGCGGCTCTTTCCATACACTATCCGTCGTTGCGCTTTTCATCGACAACTTGACGCGCGCAATGTCAATGCGCACAACTACTGGCCTTGTCCCGACTGTGTTCTCATCAACGCCCACGGCGAAGGTCTGGTCACTTTGGAATTCGCGTTGAATTTCCATGAAAATAACGCGGACCGCGCTCGTGACTTTAAGACTTTGACCACTCATAAGAACAAGGGAAACAAGAATGTGGCTTCGGCATTCCCCGGTGGTCCTCTCCGTGACCATCTTGAGTTTTGCGCCACTCTAGACAGTGAAGCTGAGCGCGCAGCGTATGCGCAGTTCTTTTCAGAATGTCGGTCTCTCCTACTGCTCATGGCGGAATTCGCAGGTCGTCTTATTGTCAAGGCCCCAACTCTTGATAATGAAGAAGAAGAACCGGCTTGGTTCTACAACACGGATATGTGCGCGCGCCAGGCTCTCGTCGAGAGTATCAGCGCGCTGCGCGAATCTGGAGTTCCCGGATTTGGTAAGGTAGAGTTTAAGGATTTCGATCCAAAGACTTTCCACAAGGCATCGTATCTGGTCGAGGATCCCGATATGGAGTGGGAGACGGTGGATCCTCGTCTTGAGTTGGCCGAGCGGAATTGGCGCCGCTTCTTCCGGTCCGCGCCTATTCGCAAGCTTGAACGTCCGTTGTTGCGCTACCACGATGTGGAAGACGAACACCTTTACGAGTAAGTGCCTACCTAGGTACCTACTTCAAAAGTCTCAACTGGGCATTGACTCGGTGAGCATGTCATTCCAGGACTAGATAGGGATAATCTAGTTTGCTTAATCCCTGAGGTGATGGTATCAGTTTTCTTTGTAGACGGCATCTGCAAGGCAGAGTCAAGAAATAAAAACATCTACATATCTTTTAGTCGGTAATATAATCGTGTAATATGTGAGTCGTAAGTACAGTGGTTTGCTCCCAAAATATCCTGCATTTCATGGTCCCCCGTTTCATCAGAAGACAGATTACAAACATACAGGTAGCTATTACAGTTCCGTTTTAATCAATACCTATATACATACATGTCCGTTGAACTTGCTATCCCCGTGCCTATGCCCCCCACCCCCCATCGACAGTGAACGAAAAACTAGGACGAGTTGGGAATCAAAGCCAACCTAACGTCGACACGCCCCTCCTCCCGCTACAACAGCTCAAAGAAATCCTCTACAAACGTCTCCTCCAGAAGTGCAGGGCGCTGAGAATTCCATTGTCGTCCTCACCCAGCTTCAGACCCCTCAGACTCTCCTCCGCTCGTGGCACGGCGTCTTTGGTAAACGGGTGAAGCAACCTGGCCTCTGCCCGACATGTTGGTTTTCGAAAGCGCCCATGGTACGGAAGTGGCAAGCCCTCGGCCTCGCTGAAAAGCTTGTCGGCGCTGAGGTTGCAGTGTTTTTGTGGCCGTGGTAGTGATGACGATGTGGTTGTCGTCGTCAGTGGCAGAAGGCGCAAACGTGGTCTTTTTGGCGCTTTGCGTCCAATTTTCTTTGAGGAACCAGGCAATATTCGCAATGTTCGCATGTCGGCATTGACGACAGCGCCATACGTCCGACTCAACCATTTCCGTGCGCAGTGTCATGGCGGCTTCAAGAATCGTGTAGACGGCACGCAATCTCTGAGCGCGAATCCCCCCTTGTGACTGAGTTACTAATAATAGCAGCAGCCATGGCCAGCGAAAAAAGAAAAGGAAAACACTCACTGAGGATCCATTCAGGGATAGGCAGGTCGAATGTGTCATCTGATGGGCCGCGGCAATGCCGCACTGCGACCCTTGTGATCTTTACAAACGCCTCGTCGTGACGGAAAACAGACGCGACACACATCCAGGATACATAAATCTCTGCACCACCACTCAAAATAAAAATTTGAGCCCGAACCAAGGCCATCAATCCACGTCATGGCCACAAACGCCAAAGCGTCTTCAAGGCAGTAGTAGTCGGCCAGCACCCGCTATCTTGCCCAGCGTCTCGAGCGACACCCAACGCGGTACCTTGGCCGTCTTGTTGTGGATCACATTCAAGGCCATCTCGAATGCCTCAGTGTCCCATCCCTGGGCCGTGATCTCATAGTAGCCACTCTCGCTTTTAGTCGACTCTTTCCACTGGCCAGTCAACGCAGCTTTGAAGACTAGCGAGGCGTTGGTCAGGTGACGTGAGCAGACACGAAATCGGATAAACAGCTTGTCGGACGCTTCCGTGTCGCTGCCGCAGACAGAGGAGGGGTTGTCGCTCTCCATTTTACCTACGGCAAATGGTTGGTCGGGATCCTCAAGAGTTAGGATCGTGTCGCCGTCTTTGCAAATGTCGCGGGTATTATCAAGCGAGTTGAAAGCTCCCGTAAGAGCAATGGTAGAATCCATTTTGGTAGACCCGGAGCGAAGGAAAAGTTGTTGACCTCCTGGAGTGTAGTTTGTTGAGGGAAAGAGCTTTCTGGCGAGAGTGGGAAATTATAAATGTAAGGAAGGTGGAGTGAAATCTCGGCCAAATTCACTCTTTCCTTGCGGCTAGACGTCAGATGCCACTGCCAGATCACGTCTGAGATTTAGAGTTTTTTCCAAAACCCTTTGTGGCGTTCGTACACGGGACATAAGGCTTGATTGCCGATTTGACCGAGGCCCTTCATGCCGACATAGCATCGCGACAACGTCAGCCATATCTCTGACAGCTGGCAAGGCACAAGCTCCGCTGTTGTCCCCGGGAGTACCTAGCCCTTCTCGCTGTCTCTGGGGTGCTGAAAGAAGCCTGGCGGCAAGCCTCCTTGTGGCACCTCGGGCCGTCGTCTGTACGAAGTTGCCTTGCTAGCTCTATCATGGCGTCTTCTTCATCGTCAGCGGTTGCAATCTCCTCTGCAACCTCCTGGAGATCATTGTCATTGTCGACATTGTCACCAGCAGCTCCGTTATCCTCAAAATTCTCATTGCTGGAAGCCATATTTGTGCGGGATGCGTGGGTTGACCTAGCCTGTGCACCCACATCTGCAGCCAACTGCAATGAGCTCAAATGGGCTGGATGAGCTGCAATGGGCTTCCAGCGTCTTCCAGCCCTGGTTTCTGTCACTCGTTCGCCTCTCTTCCGCTATAAAATCTACGGAGCCTGCATCCTTACCGTCGCAATAGCTTCAAATTGCGCCTAAAATTGCTAGGAGCGGCCCGGACTCCGGAGCTTGCGGAAGGTCGTCACGCCGAGAGAACGAGCAATTTTTGCCGTTTTACTGGTTTCGATTTTTTTTTCCCCCTTCCCGGTTTTGATAGAGCTGGAATTTTTGGCCCCAGGGGACAGCAATGAGAGAGTGTGGATAGGATGGGTGTCAAAAAAATGGCAGGGAGGTCCAGTCGGGAAATTGCAAGTGCATCCCCCTGTTGCTCGAACCAAGTTATCACTGGCGAAATCACTCCTCGGGGTTTCGATCAACAGCTGTATTGTTAATATATACTTGTGTTAGTAGGTAATTGGTCAGAAACGATTAGACCCTGGGATTAATCGGCGTGATGAGTGGTTGTTTTTATACTTTGGATTTCTCGTGGGGATATCGGGTGTGCTAGCTGGCTATGGCACTAACAATTTCGCGAGCGACCTTGGTGTTTGGGCAAAACACCACATACGTCATGTCACAAACTGGGGGAGAGCAATCCTCAATTATTGCCCAAAAATCTCCTGACTCAAAAGAGATGACATGGCAAATGTGCACCCCACATTGCAATGCGCGCACCCCGCGGAATGAATCCAACGTTACGAACAAGTTCCTGCTAAGTCAGACTATTGCGGCCAGGATGCGCAAAGGCAACCGATTGATGCCTTGAAGCCCCCCTACCCCACGCAATGTTTTGCCAATTCTCTCCCACACCGAGGCCGCGCGCGTGGTTATCCGTCGGCGGCCGCTTTTCTTGGTAGTTGCGCGCTTTGCGATGCCTTCTCAACATGGAACCAGCCGCAATTCAGCCATCTCGGTGCCCCTCTGAGGACGAAGTTGCCGATGTCGGAGGTCCAAGGAGGAAGCGTCAACGGCTATCATCATCAAACCCAACACAGCCACCGACGCCAACGTGCGCTGCCTGTCGCCAACTCGACCTCAATGCGAGTTTTGACGATGCTTTGATCTTCTACCAGACGTCCTACGGCAAGACGAGAGGCCGTTTGCAGAAATCGACAGATGGGCGATTTTGGTACTACAACGATGCCTTCGTCGTCCACCAATTCGGCGCGCGGCTTTCTGACCCATCCGAATGTCCCCTATGTGATTTCTTTCGGTCGCACAGGGTACAACCTGGGAAGCATGAGCGATACAAGCTGCTCGCCTGTCTGAGCAGTGAGAGCTGGCTGTTTGAGACTCGGCTGTTGCCAAAGTTCAAGGTTCTGGAAGATGAAAAAGACTCCATCTACATGGCCGTGGTGCCTGATGATGATCTTTTGCCCCCGGGCGCATACAAGGAGACTTGGCTCGACCGCGAGGTCCCGTCGGCCGGCATCTTCCTCCGCGAGCTTGGGGGAGACAACAAGACTGTTGACAGGGTTAGCCTGCTCCGGGCACGGCAAATTGGGGCAAATCCCAATTTCGAGTTGATCAAGTGGTGGCTGATGCATTGCGAGAATTATCATGGAGCCGATTGCCATCGACAAAGTGGTTCCGAGCCTGTCACGCGCGGCTTCCGCCTCATTGATTGCCACCAGGATCCCAAAACCCCACCAGAATTAAAGCCATGGGGGACCGAATACGTGGCTTTGAGTTACGTCTGGGGCGCGAGCCCAGCAGACCTTGAGGCCTGGCCGCAAATAGTCCTCGACGCCGTCACAGCCACCAAAGAGCTGGGCTTGCAATACCTCTGGGTCGACCGGCTCTGTATCAACCAGGAAGACGACGACGAGAAAAGCTACCTCATCTCCCGCATGACTAGCATTTACGAGCAAGCCTATTTCACTATTGTCGCCGCCGCCGGATCTGGTGCCAGCCATGGCATCCCCGGAGTTGGATCAACCCCTCGGGAGGTCCAGCCAAGTTACCGCCTTCCGAATGGTGACCTGCTACTCTCGGCGCTGCGAGATCCCCGCCATGATATCATCGAATCCGACTACTGGACGCGCGGGTGGACCTACCAAGAAGGCGTTCTCTCTAATCGACGCATCGTTTTCACCCAGCGACAAGTCTACTGGGAATGCCGCTGCATGGCCACGCACGAGAGCATCCAGCTTCCTCTTTATCATCAACCCAAGACCACTTACGGCAGCGCCAATCCCAACTCCAATGTTACCGCCAAGACCAACTCCGACTCTGACAAAAACCATGACAAAGACAAAGACAAAGACAGTGGAAACAAAGAAATGCTCATGGCCGACTTCATGCTCACCGGCATATTCCGCGGGTCCATCCTCACCGGGGGTTTTCAAGGAGACAACGACCAACTCATTATAACTTCTGACCAAACCCACCGTCTCGACTACGGTTTCCCTTATTATGGACAAGCCCGGCTGCGTGCCCAGTTAAGGGGATTGGATGATCATATCCGGGCGTTTTCGTATCGCAAACTAAGCTATGATGGAGATGCGCTGAGGGCTTTCCTCGGAATCATCGGCATGTATCGCCGCACAGAAAACGACATCTTTCTGGTCCAGGGACTGCCCGTGTGGATGGGGGATATTGCCCGCGATATGACGGGGGTATATATCACATTTGCGTTGTCGGTTTCTTCATGGTTTCACAGAGCAGGAGATGCGCAAATAATGTTTGTCTCGGAACCACGTCGGCGGAGACAAGGAGGGAATCTCCCATCCTGGACATGGGCAGGCTGGGAAGGCGCCGTGTCTTGGCGGGTGTTGCCAGACCATGAGCATTGTTCGTTTATGACGGATTTGATCAGGGCAGAGAGTCTGGCGTTTGTATGGGTGGCGGATATTTCACTCCAAAATCCAGATCAGAGGACAGCGATCCGGTTGTTGAATACATACGACACGGCGCGTCTTGAGGACAAGATGCCGACACTCATGGTAATAAATGACCCGCTGGTGTTGAAGTATTTTTTCCGTCGAGAGGTACACCCCGAGTGGCAATGGGCGCGGTACGCGGGGCGGGCAGAACAGCATGTTGGACGGCCTGATTGGGATGGGAAGTGGTATCGAATTGCGGGGAGGTTGAGTGTGGTCAACATGTCCATTGCCATTACCGAAGCCGAGTGGACGGAAAAGCATGAATCCGGCGAGCTGATTAGTGTGTTGGCGTTCGCTGGGGTTGCTGATTCTGGACATGCGAGTGCCCGGTTTTTGACACTGCGGAGGGTGAAGGATGGGGATGGTCGCTGGGAGAGGGTTGGGGTCTTGTATCTGACTATTCCTGCGGTGTCTTTGGCAAAGTGCCATAGTAACGATGATTTTATAGGGCAGATTCCTGTTCACGAACGGCTGGGCACGGTGGTTGTTCAGTGACATTACTGTCTATGTGGAGTTGAGGAGCAGCTCGGCGATTAAATTTGGAATCAAGGCAATGTTTCACAAGGTTTATCGCACTGCCGGCCACTGGTTTTGATCCGCCATGGACAAATCCACACTACCAACTGCAGCCAGGGAGATATCCCCGCCACCCGCGCGCGCACTCTGCAGTTGGTTTCGATAAAAAGGGTGGGCCATCACAAGCAGGCGGTTGTCTCGACCAACCATTGACGCCCGTTTAAATGGCCCTTCATATCCGCACAATCAACCACCAACTAATGTATGTAGGTCATGGGGGTCATTGGGAGAGGAGGTATTGATACGGCATATGACGGGATCTTTTTCACTTCTTTTTACCCCTTGACCCCATATATAGCATCCAGAAATCCAGATCGGGTATCGCGCCGGCTGCCAAGTTGCAACCTTTTCCAGGTCAAGCTTTTTTGTCTCTCCAATTATCACTGTTACTCTACAAGTACTTCTTGGCTTCAATTTTTGTTTTGATCTGCCATGCATTGGAAACCCGTCGTCTTGGCCTCTGCGGTGGGGCGCAGTGTCGCCCAGATCGCCAGCATGCCCATGATGCGGTTTGAATGTTCGCAGCTGGTGATCGACCGCCTCGACCCGCTTGTTTCGCCAGGGTTGATTCCCGCACCGCATCTGCACCAGATTGTGGGCGGAAACTCATTCAACTACTCCATGGATCCGGCCACGCACGACCTCCCTACCAAATCCAGCTGCACGAGCTGTACCTTTTCCGAAGATTTTTCGAATTACTGGACCGCCGTGCTGTTTTTCCGGGCGCGAAACGGAACGTACAAGCGAGTTCCCCAGTTTGTCAGCTCCGGCCTGCGCGGCAAGGGGGGTATCACGGTGTACTACATCGCTCCTTATGACGGCAAGACCAAAGTCACAGCGTTTAAGCCCGGTTTCCGAATGCTCGTTGGCGATGCCGCCGCGGTTGAGAAACCGAGCCCGAATAAAGATCCCAAAGTCTGCCATCGCTGTATGCCGAAAACGGGAGAAGGTACCGGCGTCGAATGCGGAGCCTCATCCAGCTCGGATACGCAGACCTTACCCAAGAACCCCTGCGCTGGCGGGATCCGCTCGGTGATTACCTTTCCGACATGTTGGGACGGAAAGAATACAGATAGCCCAGATCACAAGAGCCATGTCTCGTATCCTAGCTCCGGCACATTTGATAATAATGGACCGTGTCCGGCGACACACCCCGTGAGGATTCCTCAGGTCATGTATGAGGTTATGTGGCAGGTGAGTTTTTTTTCTCCTTTCTTTCCTTCTCTTTTTGTCTCCTTGGTTGTTTTCTTTCTTTTCTTTTTCCTTTTCTTTCTTTTTCTTTTGGCTCGTTCAAAGCAGCTTGATGATACCGTGCTAACACCTCCTCAAAAGACCCAAGTCTTCAACGACAAGAGCATCTGGCCTGAAGATGGCTCTCAGCCCTTTATCTGGAGCACCGCCGACAAGTATGTCCCCGTCCCCGTCCCTGATCAGCCCGTCCTGTTGCATGCACATCCTGCATCAGCTCAGTGAATTGACATATCGTGTTTTAGACTCGGAAGATCTCAACACGGTGACTACGTGTTCGGCTGGAAGGGGAACGCACTGCAGAAAGCACTGGATGCTCGCTGCAATGGTGATGTGTGCAAGCAGATCCAGACGCAGACGCCCGAGGAGGCCATGAAGTGCACGATTGAGCGTGAAATTAAGGAGGAGATTGATGGGTGTAAGTTTTTTTTTTTTTTCGCTTCATTCTTTGACCGCCACTGATATTTTGATAGGGCTTGACGCAATTCCGGGGATGACGGCAGCTTCGTAATGGAAATGGATGGGAGCGTGGCAATTTGAAGTGATAGAACGGTAAGGTGCTGACAGTAGTTTGTCTACCCAAGAATGAGTCTGGAGTTATTTCCGTCTCGGCGATGGCATTGATCACCACGTAGAAGAATGCCAATTTTTTGCCAATGTTTTACTAGAGTGCTCAGATGTTTTGTTGTGACATTCTTTACATATGTAGAAACTTACCAGCTCAGTATGAATTTCCAACCCATTCTGATCGGTGTTAGTCCTTCCAGCCATCATGTCGTAAAATACCACCCATAACATAAATCAGTCGGCGATGCTAAAGAAAGAGATTCGAACTGCCGAGTGACAAAAGCGGCAATGATTCAACGGCCTTGTGATTATCCGGCCGTGAGGTATGGACGGCATTCCTTCAGCCGCCCTGGGGGTTTTGGCATCTGTGGGCAGCCGGATATTATGAAGCCGACGAATGCTCGGATGCGGTTGATTGGTAGCAATATCCACTGGTAATTGCCTGCGATATATCTCAAATCATTGTCGGCACTCCCACCTACCTCAGATACAAAAGGGAGCTCGGATCCGGGCACGCGCTGTGGGCAGTGGAATTGCACCCCCGGAAAGCTGCCAACACGTCCCAAAATGCTTCTCAAGGCCGTCTTCTCCGCTGCTTGTCTGGCGCTCAGGTACGCTGGTCCACGTCGCGAAACTGCTTGCAAATGCTAAAACATTGCCAACACACAGCGTCAACGCCGCTGCCATCGCTGCCGGCAAGACCTTCAAGTTCCAGGTCGAGAATTCCAAGGGCAAATACTTTCTTGGCGAGAATGGCATGAGCACCCAGGACGAGTCCAAGGCCCTCATTTGCGAGCTGGCCGCCGATGTGCTCAAGTGCGGCGGAAAGGGGTTCCGGAACTTCTCGGGTGACATGCTCAAGCTCGCCCCGTCGAATGCGTCGGGTGGCTCGACCGGCTGGTCAATTGATGCGAAGGACATGATCAACTGGAGCGCGCAAAAGGAGATGAAGTTCAGCCTCGGCATCTCGGGAAGCACCGATGTGTACGCAGAGGTCTGCCCCCACCACTTTACCGACCACGGAAATGCCAAGGCAATCTGGGTTGTTTGAGGAGATGTGCGATGCTGTCCTGTAGCTAAAGTAGTGGGCTCGGTAGAATATCGGTATCAATGTAGTTGTGCGTCATATGCCACGTGCAGCTAAGATCCCCCTGGACTTTCGTGTTTTTGCTTGAAGCTACCTCTTTCCAGCATTTCCAGGTTCTGTTCTGAAAACTTTTGATACTGACGGGAAACTTATAGCGGGCGACGGCGATCTTAGACATAAGCTAGCCGGCTTGAGCGGAGAAAGGTGTCAACATTGTTCTAGTGAAGACGTCGTCATCGGCAGCGCGAAGACCAAGTCTGTGAAGCGGAGTGGGCCTGCTTGGTGGAGCCCATACTCCACGGCGCTAGTCTCGTTGACACCTGAGGCCGTCAGGCTCGAGCCAGTAAATCAGCGGTGAGCGGGCAGTTGACCTGATGATTCCTCGCCATTCGATGCTGGGAATTTCTCTTATCGGCGTCGAGAAAACATTACACAGTTTCCTGGCAAGGCGCTTCCTGGCAAGGCGCTAGCTAGCAGATAGTTCACTTGTTTGTGCCTTGAGATTGCCCCGGATCAACGTTATCTCCGGCCCTGAAATTTTGTAAGTTTTAGCGCGCCGTTTGGCTGTTGGCACCAAACCTTGAGGGCCACACCAGCACCAGGCTCCAACCTGCTGAAAATGTTCTGCACCTCTCCAGACGCAGGCCTCCTCTCGACTTTCCAACAAACGGATTCGCTGCCCCGCGCCTTGGGCAGGAACGCAGCGCGCTCTGTTTGTAGGCCTCAGCACATCTCGGGTCGTTGGTTGTCGAATCTGATCGCAGGGTTTCTTCGCACCTTCCTGCGCCTTCCCGCGCCAACATCCAAACTGACAAACCACAATTCGCCTCGTGGGGATGCAGCAAGCCGATGTCCCCTCGATTTGTATTCGCCATTTACGTACTCTACCCGCCGGATCTGAGACTCCCTATTCGAGACCTAAAGCAAGCCCCCTCTCATCTGGCGCCTGCGGTCTGCCATTTCCTCCCAACGTTTGCCCCACCAGCGCCTCTGCTCGCCACAGCCTGCTGCACATTTCTAGCAAACGAAGCTTTTCTCCCATCACAAACCACTCCCAAGAGCAAATCTTAGCTCCTTACCTCCCTGCAACAACGGCTTTCCACAAAACAAGTCGTACTCCATTCACGCAAACACCACAAACCCACCCTCACCTAGCGATTCCGCCGGTCTTGGCGCTCACCAACGATTCGTGCTGTAGCAGGCAAACACGATGGAGCCATTTCTTTTTCATCACCTGACGCTGCCGCAGCGCCTCCCTCATGCGCAAGAGGGAAACCTCAACGAGGTTGAGCTGGCTTTGGTTGGTCGGCTCGTCCTCGGCGCGCAGCGGATGCGCGATGCTCATGGCCTCGGTTCATCACCCTCTGCCGATACCTGGGAGTCGATTCGACTGTGTCTCAGCTGCTCCAAGGACCTCAACCGTCGCGGCGCTGTCGACCGCGTGAAGCTTCTATCCCAATTTCAACAGTTAGGGGCGAGAAATGCTCTTATCGTCTACATTCGAAGCCAAAACGCGGCATTAATGATTCATCGCCTCTCTGGGTACGTTGAGATTCCATTCACTCCATCCAATGAGTGTCTGAGTTGAGATCGCATGACACTTGACAATTAAGAACATTGCTAACAACGCCATGGGAGAAATAGGCCAGAGGATGTCATCTTCGAGGTCTTTGAGACAGCGGCAAAGAACGAGGATGTTATTGCCTCTACCACTGCGCTGGAGTGGGACTTCCCTGGCAGCGCTGTCGCTGTGCCCCTTGCAATCTTCAACGACCACGGTTTTCAGAACAATGTGGCCACCTTCCTCGAGCAGGCTTCCCTGGAAGCGACGACAACATCAGCCAGCCAGGCACACAAGGCTGGCGCGACTATGACAGAGCACCGAGAGACCCCAAGTCCCGAGATTATCAGCTCTCTTCTCATGGCCATTCTTGAAGAGAACGGTCGTCGAATCTCGACTCAGCGTCTTCGCAAGCGTGTGCGCGACGATATCTGCTGGCTCCGTGCCGACCGGCCATGGCGCCGATCTCCCTACTGGCTGACGCTCCGAGTTGCCATATCCCGCTTCCTCGTGATGGCTCTCGGCGAAGAGGTGGGTCGGCTTGAATACAAGATACTGCTCAGCTCCCTGTTGTCCGGTTTTCTGGCCTCGGCACACAACAGGCTCCAAGTTGACCAGCGGCATTTCCTCCAGGCCAAGATTTGCCGCCGATTGGTCAAACTGGAAGAGGAGAGGTCCAGGGTGCAGGACGCAGAAGTGGCGCAAAGCATCGGCCGCATCCTGGAACGCCTTGTTCCTGAAATCAATGTCATCCTCGGCAAGACCAACAGAAGTGTGCTGTCGGAGTGGGAGACATTCAAGCAAAGCTCGACCAAAGTCATCAATCAAGTACCAAAGAAGGCAACTGAAAATGATCTCACCTTGCCGTTGCCCTTGAGCGGCGCCGTCCTTCGTCAAATTCTTGTCGAGACCAATGCGATGGTCAACTCACGTCGCCCGCAGTGGGTTGCACCGACAAACTTCAACCTCGATGCCCAGACGCATGAACACCTTTCTCAGTTTGCTGACCCAATACTTGACAGCACAGTGTTGGAGGACATGTGTCTTCGGGAGACTCAGTTCGAGAGGCAAGCCCTCGGTATCAGGCGGTATCTGCAACGGGCTTTACCGGTCTATCGTGGCAACCCGGAGCAAATGAGCCTTCTCATCTTGCATGTCATGCAGGTTTGGGTGGCGATGGATCAACACATGGTGGCCGAATTCCCCCTTCTCTGGGACTTCCACCCCGTGTTCACCCCAGAAATGCTTGACGTCTTGCAGTTGGCTTCTCACGAGAAAATGAGCGATTTGCAGAATGTCCAGGATTGGCTCTCGAGGAGAGTCAGACGATCCGAGCGTCAAAATGAAGGGAAGCCCATGGACATTTTTGCAAACCCATCTCCGGCGTGCTTCGCGCTGCGTTACTTCCAAGAGTCTCCCGACGCCCAATCCATGAAGGCGCTGCAGCAAAGAATTGAAGACGTGGCCGCCCTGCAAAAGGAGGACAAGCTGGAGGAATATCAGCAAAAAAAAGAAGAGTTCGAGGCACTCACGAGGGATGTGCATGAGAGCACCTGTCTTTACACCGTTGACAGAGACCAACGACAATATCATAATCCACGACGCTGCCCTCGCTGCACGAAGCAGTACAGACTCAATAACCTGCGCATCAGAATACACGAGCACTTTCTGCCTTCGGATGATACGGAGGCCAAGGTGGCCGTGTTCGAGCTTATGCCACCGAAACAGTTTGCAGAGTACCGCGACATTACTTGGCTGATAGCGCACCGTCTCGCATCACAGGACTTAACACCGGCCCGTGCATCCAAGTGCGCTCTACGGGATTATTCGCAACTATCCGAGTTCTGCAGAGGAAAGACGCCACTTGTGACACTCGCCTCAACTACCAAATCATGTGAGTTCAATCCTATTGTTTCCCCTGGGTGCAAACCGTACCTTCCCATCTTGAGCAGCGACTGACATATCTTGTAGTTCTTCAAACACATTACTCCACCGTGTTCTTCCCGGTCGAGTGGGAGGCCGAGCACGAAGGAGTCTGCTTGCCCAACGGTTTGAGGCTTCGGTACTATGACATGGCGAGTGGGCTTTGGCCTGGCGAGCACCACCCGCGTTATCGGTTCGCCCACCATATCCAGTTGCAACTGCCGCCCAAGTCTCCGTTCCGGTCCCTCGTGAACCACGGGGGATTTGCTGCCGGAGGAGATGGACCGTCATCGTACGAAGTTATGGCGTCACACCCACAGTGTCCGGCTGGTCTTGGCCAACACGAGTTTGTCGCCTTCAAGATGCTCATGTCAGGTCCTCACCGTCGCTGGCTCTCCATACTGGCGGAACTGGGCTCAACCAACCTCAACTGGTCTAACGAGTCAGCTGTGATGCTCCTCAACCATCTAGCCCTGCAGTGCGGGCCCTCTCGCTGGACCGATGGTTCACGCAATGCAGATTCTTTCCGAGTGGCTCATTGCATTTTCCGCGATCCAACATTCGTTGATAGTCTTCTCAAACAGGTGGAATCCCGTCTGAACATTCTGGCTGACGTTGTCAGCTGGCGGGAAACCAACATCATGGACATGCTGATCACGTTTGCTCTCCGAACTCTCTACCTTGTCATGGAAGCGCATCCCAACACCGATCTTCCGGAAAGGGCTGCTGTATGTGTTTTCCGGGCCCGCGATATTTGCACCAGTTGGTTCCGGCACCTCAGGCAACAGATTCGAGAGTCTTGCGTCCAGGAGAATGCCCAGCAGTTCCAACAGTGTGCACTCACGGCTGCGCTACTTTGCAGACGAACATTCGTCGTCCACTACGACATCTACGAGTGGGATGCAGATGAGCTGGAGCAGTACATTGAGTCTGGTATCACCATACAGGAGAACATGGTGACCGATATCGGAGCCCTCCCGCCCAGAATCCTTCACCATCTCGTGGCCTCCATCAAGCTGGCTCAGCGGCTCTGCTCTTCTGTCTCGAAGTATATTGAAAAGGATAGCACGGGGCTACGCGAGGGCTTGGTACACTTTTGGCCCGAAGCGGAAAGATTGGCAGAGAAAGGATCCACGATAACACTGGATAAGCATCCCGGCTGGGTTCGGTGCAATATTGCCGAATCAGCGACGTATGGCCATCAAGTTGTGCATCTGGACTTGCTCCTTGGAACACTGCTCGTCAACGGCAAGCCTGTGGGCAAGCTTCCCCAGGACGCGGAGTATACCACGCTCCTTGGCGAACTGTTTGGAGACCAGCCCCTGCGTGTGTACCAGTCGTCCATTCCTGGCATGTCATCAACCCTGACATGGAGGCCCAATGGTTTCATTGTCCACATTGGCACCGACGAGAGCGGGTTGATTGTGTTAGCCAAAAACAAAGAGATGTTTTTGCGTCTCATTCCGCGGTCATGCTTTCACGACGACACCGAACAGCGGTGGGATTTGCCGAGTCCTCTTGTCTCGGATCGATGTCACTGGCTTGATCTCCGCCTGGGCAGAGTGTACATAACGACCATGAAAAATCCGTGGAACGTCACCAGTTGGAGGTCGAGGTGGGTTCTCGACATACAAAATGGAACGTGCGTAAAGGAGCGACCTAATTACAAGGGGAAAGATCGGGTCGTCGACCCCCACAGCCCCCTGTTCCAACGGATTGCCAAGATCCTTGAGGGCCTTGCTCCCAGGGGATATCTGCTGGTGTACCAACCAACCGACATCACGGCCAACCTTGAGGTGCAGATCAAGAATTTCCAGCTCATGTTCTTTGTCAACCAGCGGAGGCTACTCTTCTCTCCGCAACTCAACCTGGAGGTCGACCCGGACCAAGATGCGGGGACCTGGTATGGACTCGCTCAGAAGCTGGTCTGTCGCGACCCGCAAAACCCCTTTCGCCGAACCATCCTCGTCCCCCTCGGCGGAAAGGTTACTACTCGTCGATCCGGGTGCCATGTCGTTGTCAACCTTGCCCGTAACTCTTTCTACGGCAAATTCGTCATCAACGACACACTGGGCCGCATCGACTGCGCTGCCGAGCCCAGGCTCATCTACACAAAAGCGCTTCTCCATGCATTGACATCGTTCATCATCCCCGACAAACTCACAGGCAGAACTGGCACCGAAGAAAGCCTACATTGGCTACAGTCTGGGGCATGTCAGCCATGGACTGTACTCGGCAGAGAACGCGAAGTTCTGGAGCAAATTGCCAACTTGACGCCAGTACGAGAATACTACCCCGCCGGCCTCAAGGTCATGAAGACGGACACGTGGGACGATGAAAACCTTACCTGTCATATTCAGCATCCCTCGTACCGACCTGTTGTCGAGGAGATACTAGCCCACTCCAACCAGCTGTTCGCCTTCACTCCCGCACGGGATCTAGTGACACAGGAACCGTTCCTTCTGCCATCGTCGGGTGAAGTCGAACTCAATCGCCGAGCACTGGTGCGCCGGCAAATATATGAGAGAAAGATGTATGGGGGCGAGTCTTCCGGTCCCGCTGACCGGGTTTATCTCCCAAGAGACAGGTCCTCGTCCGCCGATATGCGGTACAGCAGAGTCATGGAAGTGGCAAACCTGATCCGAACCAGACCGAAGTCATTCGCGACGCCCTCTAACCTTGCCAGCATTCTGGCAAAGGGGAATGTGATAGGCGGGTACTCCAACGACTTCTGCAAGATCTCCCTAAGTGAACGGATGCGCACTGATATCCGGGAGTGTTGGGGCTCGCTTGTGGAGTACGTGCGTCGGCCTGGATATATATACGACGCCGTCTTTCTTGTGGCAACTCTTCGCTTCGGGAAACAACTGGGAGACGACAACGAGATGATCAGGGCCCTCGTCGCTTTCGCAATCTTCCCAGAACTCCAAACCATGTCCCTCCCTCGTTTCCCGTGTTACCTCAACTTCCGACCTCACACCACGCCAAGTCTCGATGGATTGACCAAGCTGCTGCTTCCCTTTCGCAATGCGCCACTGGATAACGACCCAGCCGAGGAACTAGGGACGTACTTGCACCCCAAGCAGCGGCGCCAGCTCCAGTTGGCGCGGGAGGACTACGAAATGAAAAGCGCACAAGACTGTCACGATCTCGCCACGGCCATGTTGAAGCAGTGGCCATGCGTCCAGCCCAGCCTTTCTTCCCTCAATACCGCCAAGTTTCGGATTGATCTGGAAGCCGCCATGAAGGCCATCCTCCCCGAGTGGGAGCGTCTGTACCAAAACTTGATGCTCTCCAAACATCTCGATCAGGTTGAGCGAGCCCTTGGCCAGTGTCGCTCTGAGGGTAAGTACGTGCCACCGAAGCTCGAGGCAGATGCACCCGTGACAGGCCGCTGTCGGACCGACGTTATCCCCTGTCTCCGGGACCTCCTCGCCAAGCCTATCAACGAGCATCCGCGCAGCGTATCGATGGCAATGGCATGGACACCTTTAGCCAGCATTCCGCGGGACGACCGGAAAGGCAACGCCATAAAAACCAGCCGCACTACGGCGGCGAGCAATGCGAGGCAGCTCTCCACGGCTGCCCAGGAAAAAGAACTCGTCGAGGAGCTACGCGGTATTGTCACGGATCTGGAGAAAACCAAGTCTTTGGTGCGACAGACATATGCCAAGGACTTGCTTCAAAGCATCAACGCCCTAGAGAGGCGACAGGCACCTCCACTGGCGAAGCCTTTTCTTTACCTGAGAGATGTGTCGTCTTCCGAGATGGATGTTCTAGGCGCCTTTGGGGCCATACGTCGTTCGATCGAGAGCCCTGCATCAAACGGTTCAAGTCGCCAAATCGAATGGCTGCAGATGGGCGGGCTATGGCCGGCGGTTACGACAGTTACCTTGCTCGAGCACCTTCGCTCCACATCGACCGCCAAGTTTGGTTCCGACATGGAGCAGGCACTTGTCTCCTTGGGATTGGCCCTCACAAAGCTGCAGCGTGACACGCGCCTCAACGACTGTGTCCTGGCGGGCGACACTTCCCGCTTCCAAGACGAGGAGGCCAACGTCGGGCATAGCAACTGGAAACCGCAGAAGAACCGCGACTGGTTGTTATTGGAGATTGATGCCAACATGCTGATCCGACCCGGCCAAGTCGACGTTGCACGCGCCACAATCTCACCCCCGTCGGGCAGCAACTCGGTCCTGCAGATGAACATGGGCCAGGGCAAGACATCTTGCATCATGCCCATGGTGGCTGTTTGCTTGGCCAACCGCAAGAATCTCGCCCGCATCGTCGTTCCGAAAGCCCTCCTCCTCCAGACGGCGCAGCTCTTCCAGTCCCGACTTGGTGGGCTGCTCGGCCGACAGATCTGCCACGTTCCGTTCTCGAGACGCACACCAACGGACAGGGCGAGCATCAAGTCGTATTGGGATATCCACGAACGTATCCTGAAATCGGCTGGAGTTATGCTGTGCCTGCCCGAGCACAATCTTTCCTTCATGCTGAGCGGGCAGCAGCAAATCCTTGATGACAGGCTGGACCAAGCAAAGCCCATGATCAACGTACAGCGCTTGCTGCGGTCCGTCTGCCGCGACATTCTTGACGAATCAGACTACACTCTCGCCACGCGCACTCAGCTCATCTACCCCTCTGGAGCCCAGGTTGCTGTTGACGGCCATCCTCATCGCTGGCTAGTGGCCGAGGCTATTCTCCAGCTTGTCGAGAGCCACTTGCACGGACTCGAGAGTTCGTTCCCTCACTCGATTGAGGTTGTCAGAGCACACCCCGGTGGTTTCCCGTTCGTATACTTTGTTCGGCCGGATGTCGAGGACGAGCTCCTTCGACGCCTCGTCGCTGATGTCTGTCGGGGCGTTTCCGATATCTTGCCCATCCAATCCTTCTCTCGCGCGGAACGAATTGCTGTCAAGGACTTTTTGATGCCCGGCTCACACAAACTGAGACCTAACACGCTCGACAAGGTCCGATCACTGTCGCCGGACCGACCCCAGGTGCGCCAAACCCTGTATCTTCTGCGCGGCCTTCTTGTCAATCGCATTCTCATCATGACGCTTCGAAAGCGGTGGAATGTGCAGTATGGTCTTCGCCCGGGAGGCGATCCTGTGGCAGTGCCCTTTCACGCCAAGGGCGTTCCCAGCGAACAGTCGGAATGGGGACACCCAGATGTTGCCATCCTCTTCACCTGTCTGACGTTTTACTATGATGGCTTGAGCGAGGATCAGCTGAGGCAAGCCCTCGCACGCGTGCTGAAGTCCGACGACCCATCAACCGAGTACACCAGATGGACACAAAGCACCGACGCGTTTCCCGCGTCTCTTCGAGCTTGGAATGTTATCAACATTGACGACGAGGTGCAGATACGGGACATTTGGATAGCCATCCGGTATCAAGTGGTGGTTATTGATTATTTCCTCAACAATTTTGTCTTTTCGCTGCACGCAAGGCAGTTCCAGGCCAAGCTGCAGTCGAGCGGCTGGGACATTCCGTCCTTTGACTCGCCTGCCCTCACGACTGGCTTCAGTGGCACGAATGACAACCGCTCGATGCTGCCACTCACCATTCAGCAGGCCGACCTTCCGGCTCTGGCGCATACCAACGCCGAGGTCTTGACGTACCTGCTGCACTCACGGTCCCGCAGTTGCGAGATTATCCGCACCCCTCAAGGGGGCCGAGCGTCTGAAGTAGACCTCCTAAAGATGGTCCGAAACATGAAGGTGCAGGTCCTGATCGACGCAGGCGCCCAGATCTTGGAGATGGACAACGAGATGCTGGCTCAGACGTGGTTGTCGGTGGACACTCGCCAAAATATCCGCGCTGCCTTGTTCTTTGACACCAACAACAAGGCCATGGTCATCACCCGGGAGGGATACAAAACCCCTCTTCTTGCATCCTCATTTGCGGATGACTTGCACGATTGTCTGGTCTACCTTGACGAGGCCCACACGCGAGGTACCGATCTCAAGCTCCCGCTTGATGCTAGAGGTGCTCTTACTGTTGGCCAAGGTCAGACAAAGGACCATACAGTTCAAGGTGAGAAGACTTTCCGCCGATTCCCGCTGGGAATGTTCTTACTAACATTGACACAGCCGCGATGCGTTTGCGTCAACTCGGAACTAGCCAGTCCGTCACCTTCTTCATCCCGCCAGAAGTGGCTCAGGTGATTGCTGATCAGAAGGGCAAACTCAACCCGGTGATTGGGTCGCACGATGTGTAAGCACTTGGCCCCCATTCAATGACCCAAATTTGCAGCCACTCACTGATCGTCCTCCAGGATCCGATGGCTGCTGGATAACACATGCGAAGGCATCGAGCAGTTGCAGCCGCTGTATTTCTCACAGGGCGTCGATTTTTGCCGGCGCGTCCAAGCTGCGGTAGATTTCCCAGACTACCTCAAGAATCAGAACCACCGCGACGAATACGTTGCCGCGATCCGGCAACCCGAGCTCCAAACATTGCAAGAGCTATATGAGCCGAAAAAGTCGACCCGTTACAAACACCCGAACAAACCCCACCCCAGAGTCTCAACCTTCCTCTCCGAACTCAACCGCCGTCGAAAGGGGTTCCAGGACACAGGTCGTGCCGTGCATGCCTCTGCCCTCCAAGAAGTCGAACAAGAGCGCGAGGTCGCCATCCAAGTAGAGGCCGTGCAGCAGCGCAAGAAGCCTCCGCGCTACGACGCCTACGCCTTCCCCGGTCTGAGCTGGGACCTATCCATGTTCTGCAAGACAGGACGTCTTTCCACGGGCTCCCATGCGGTGATCCATCTCTTTCGCATGCTAGCATCTACGCTGACGGGCAGGAAACACCGGGTGAGACCAGAAGGACCGGCAGGGGTGAATCTCTTTCTGTCATTCGAATATCCCCGGACGATCAAGCCGACGGCTGGGAAGTCGCCCGATAACCTTTTTCGTCCAGTTAGCTGGGTGTTGTGGAGCGAACTGGCGGAGACAGCTGTGGTGCTGATCCCCGAGGAGGCCGAGCAGGTGCTGCGCTTGATGCGCGAAGGCGGAGTTCACAAGAAGGTGCACCTGGTGGTATACGCGTCGGCCGTGACAAGACAGATGCTGCCATTTTCGCGACTGAAGTTCTTTTCCACCCCGACCCTCCCAGAGGACTGGGAGCCTCCGAGTTGGTTGACCTGCGGGTTGGGACTGCTGGCGGGGAGGCTTTACTTTGACTGGGAGGAGTACGGGCCGCTTTGCGAGTTTTTGGGCGTGCAGCCGGAGAAGCTGCAGCTATGTGATGATGTGGAGGGAGAAGCGGATGGAGAAGGATATGTCGACGGGCAGGACGACGGAGATGCGGGTGGGAACACCGTGGATGGCAAAAAGTCATTTTGCGCCAGACCATTGCTCTTTCTACACGATTGGCTGGCAGTTCGCAGAGCCGGACAAGACCTTGCACACACGCCCATGGGCATGCTCAGCCAGGGCAAGTCCCTTTCGGCTGACCATCCTTTCTTCACCGACCCGCCAGTTGTCGCGCCGGACCCGGGGCTTTTAGCTCTTGCGGCTCTGAGAAGCCAAAGAATCAAGCAGACGACAGATGTGCACAATGAATTGGACGAGGCCGATGGGGTTGATGACATGGGGGCTAATGTGGGAGGCGATGAAGATGATGACGGAGATGATGAAATTCAATATGAGGAGAGCGAGTTGGGATCTGTGGGTGATAGCGGAGACTACGACGACACGGACAAGTCATCTTGGACAAGTTAGGAGTGTCTGGAGATTTGTAGAGTTTTGTATCTGAGGGCTTTGTACATATAATGTAATAATACTGAAGGTTGGGTCAAGCAGTTCACTGATGAGATGATGCTGGAGCTGGATTGCACTGTCGTCACACTGGAGCTTGTCCTTAAACTAGCGGGCATGTCGACAAGTTTGCCGATTGGATGTGCAAGGATTCTGTAAAGGGTCAGTTCCTCTCTGTCTGTCCCGAGTCTCTGTGGGTAAGGTAATGATAGGTCAGCTAATATTCGGGCTTGATCTAGGAGATTACCTGCTCGCTGACCATCTTGTCGAGAACATCCTCCGAGCACGTCTCGAACGCGGCACCTGGGATCTCATCAAGGATTCGCCACAGCTGGACCAAGCTACTGTTGATGAGTACGATGATATCCTCGCCAAGGTATCCCTCTGTACATTCTCTCCCCGATAAAGAGAGTAAGTGCTAATTACAGTGGTGGTAACCAGATCGACAACTACGAAGGGTGATGCACTTGCCGACCTTATCTATGGCCTATGACATCCGCAACCCCGAAAACAACAACCCCGTCCTCCCACCCGTTCCCTTCAAACTCATGTTCAATCCACCGTTGGTCCCACCGCCGCCGCACCAGTTTATCTCCACCCGGAGACGGCGCAGGACCAGTTCCTCAACTTTAAGAAACTCCTCGACTACAACCAGGGGATTTTACCTTTTCCTAGTAGTCAGTCTCGGAATTGACACCTCCAAAATTCGGTTCCGACAGCACCTCGATAACGACATGGTGCATTACGCTACCGATTGCTGGGATGTCGAATTGTTCACCAGTTACGGCTGGGGTAGAATAGAGTGTTTTACTGCACGTGTCTTCATTTGGGCACCCGCTGGCCAATTAGGGCTCCTTGCTGACGGTCACCTGCAGGTGCTGGAAGTTTCGGCCCAACCTTTCCCGTGGCAACGACGATTGTTGACCCGACTTCTCCGTCCAAATCTGTTTTATCGCCAACTGCCGATTAATCTGGCACGTATCAAGTTCTTCAACTGATTCTACTCGAAATATAGATGCTCAGACAATGCCACCATATCCTTGTTCATGTGGCCGTTCCTTCCACTCTGCTGCAGCGTTGGCACAGCATCGGACAGCAAAGCACGGTTCGCAGGTTACAGCTCAGCTCCAGGTCCAGTCCCAGAATGTAACAACTCGATCAACTACCGATAATCCCAGGCCAGCTCCTCGAAGTCGCCGGTGGTGCGACTCCCGACTTTGGCGAGGGGTGCTTGATCTCGATGTCATCACCGAGATCGACTCGGCAAATTTGCAGCCCTCTGGAACTCCCGTCTCAATCTCAACAACTTCACAGCTGGTTTGCAGCTACAATTGGCAAAGCGCTGGGGGCTTTCACGTACCAGGTAATACTCTCTCGTCTTTGTTTGTTCAGTGCCATGAACCTCAGGCTGATAACAGCAACCGTGGACAGGCCATGCCCCGATATGGCAGGATATCGCCCTCCCAACATCGCTGCTCCCCGACCCGGTACTCTCTCCCTCGTCGAAGCCCAACTTCACCACCTCAACATACCCGTTCGAGCAGGTTTTCCAGGCCACGTCAGTCATGAGCCCAGACTTCCGATTCAATGAGATCGATATCGTCACAACACGGAACAGTCTTCGCAAGTTCCTCGAATTCTGCAGTGGTCGAAGGCAGGACAGCTTCAGAGTCAACTTATCCATCGTCGATAACACTCTGTTCATCGAGCAGTACAACGTCATCAATATGGCACAGGGGAGGGGTTGGGGTCACAACTTTGAGAAGACGTTTACGAGATATCCTGCTGGGTTGGAAGGGAGCACCACGCATGATCGCTTTTTGCGGTACCCAATTGCAGATCTCAGCTGCCTGGTTGGCTTTGAAGTCGATGCTTGCTACGAGGGGAATGAGGCCGAGTCCACACAAGCACAAACCGAGGTCGAAGGGCTGCAGGATGGATTGGAACGACTTTTTCTCAACAAACCCGGGCCGTCGACCGTCGTTGCCAAAGTCGGCGAATGCTCGATGCTCCCACCTTCACCGCGATTGCCTCAAGGAACAAAGAAAATGGCCCAGTCAAGCGCTGCCGAGTTGAAGACGTGCAAACTCGGAAAATCTGGAATCACAGCGTACCTTGCTCAACTCTGGTTTGGCCGGACACGATGGCTGATTGTTGGTTCACATGACCAGGGAACCATTGTCACCAACACAATCACAGATGTGAGCAGCCGCCTCATGCAGTGGGAAGCAGAACGACAGCAGGACCTTCGCAAATTGAGTGCATTTCTTGCTGAACTCCGAGAAGCTGTTCGGAAGAGTGGGAAAACGAGGTGTTGTCTCATGTATGAGAAGGGGATCCTCGGCGGCCCGAACCTAGTCAAGCTGTTTGCGGTCAAGTCGACAAAGGTCGAAAAGGTGGTGCCCGAAGAAGTGTTTAGCCAGTTTTGGAAGTGATATTTGAGACTAATTGGTACATTGACCAATAGCACCAAGCTGGCCTCGGCATCAGGTAAGCAGGCTATCCAGGCGTAGTAGAATGTTACTACGGGGAAAGTCGAACAGACGCTTGCCGACAGCGATTCAAGCTGGGTTCGGAGTATGAGATTTTTACCTGACGGGAAATACTCTGATATCAGCGTTGAAAAACCAGACTATTCGCGCGTGGGATACTACCACGGGGCAGGTTAAGCAGACGTTCAAGAGCAGTTGTAGGGGGGACATTGCCTTCTCCCGTGATGGCACCAAGATAGTATTCAAAATGGATGGCAAAGTTGTTGATGCATGAAATATCATAACAGGACAGGCGGAGCTCATGCCCGAGGGCGATTCGACCTGGGCAGGGGATACACCGTCGCCGGATGATGGCATTCCACATTATTCTACTGGTGGGCTGGAAGAGGGGTACCTCGACTTAAGAGATCGGCATCGGGTTGCCCCACTATTCTATAACCAAACCCCATCATGGCAAATATTCCTTTGGTTCAATTTAGCGAGTTCGTTACAGAGGCAAGGCCGGAGCCCGGGAAAATATAGCAGGTATATGTTTTGCAAGCAGCGCGATAGTTTTGGCGTCTCGAGCTTTGGTATACTGTGTCTTGCAAGCCATGATGTCCAAATTCTGCTGAATTCAACCAAGGACGAGCTAGACGCTAGTGGTGAAGTCTGGGTCTCACAAAGAAAATGGGCGACTTAGTAAAAAAGGTATAAATATTACCTCATTACTGTTATGGGGACGCGTCCCACTTGCTCCGGTCTAGTGCAGGCCACTACAGTATGTGGGTAGAGCAGGCCGTCACAAGTGCCGGGGCGGCCCGACGATATCCCCGGTAGAAGGAACAGTGTCTACTGTGTACCACACTGGCCAAGGGGTGTATGACGGCAGGGGTGGATTGGGTTGGGCTGCACGCTGTTGCAGATCACGTGAAGTGCAAACAACGGCGCGTTACATCGTTGGGGGCCTACCGCGTTTGCACTTTTCGACCAAATCCCATCTATCTACGGCCAGCAGAATATGTCGAGACCATCATCTCCTGACCCGCGACAGGCAGAGGTTCGACAGACCTGCGCGGCCTGCCGTAACCAGAAGCGAAAATGCGACCGCGGTCTCCCCAAGTGCGGACTCTGCACTCGAACGGGTCGGGCTTGCGACTACAGCGGGGTGGCACGGCCTGCCGCTGGCAGTCTCGAAACCCTCCAGCAAAGGCTCACCAAGCTCGAGGATCGCCTCAGCCCGCGCACCCGTTCCGATGACGCCCCGCCCACTGCCTCTCTATCCCAGCGCGCTGGGTCCATGCTAGATGTTGCCTCCAGTAGTTCTAGCCCGCAGCCGGTCGACCGAGTTGGCGCTGCCAGGGTCCCACTACTTCTTTTCCTCGATGTCGACCGCTTTCGGGACTCACGGCTGCGGCTGAGCCCACCAACGGTTCGAATCCCCGCAGTACGTACATGTATTGGGAGCATGGTTTCTCTCCCTTCCGTTCCCATTCGAAAAATGCTCACCGCCTTTCAGGACGTCCTTGCTGTCCTCAGCTTTGGGAATACCGTTGTTGACACGGCGGCCGTGTACTTTAGCACCATCCACACCTGGATGCCCTTTATTTCGCATAAACGTATGCACCTCGGCATCCCCCTCCGCAACGGCGGACCTGACCTCGCCATGTTGTTCCTTGCCATGAAGCTAATCACCTCGTCGCCGGTGGGCGGCACCCCCCCGAGCTATGACCCTCTCTACACAATGTCCAAGGCCTTCCTGGCTCAATTTGAGGCCAATGGCGAGGTTTCGCTTCTCTGCCTACAGGCTATGGTACTCATTGCGCTCTATGAATACAGCCATGCTGTGTACCCCGCCGCCTGGACGACGGTTGGCGCTTGCGTCCGATGCGCAGACATGCTCGGGATTGCACTGGGCGATGAGCGCATGGGTGTCCTAGGTCAAGTGGCAAGTCTATTATAGCTCACTACTTTGGGGCAATTTCGGCAGCTAACTTCAAGGGGAGCGAGAAACAGACAACCTGGACGGAGCTGGAAGAGCGAAGACGCCTCTACTGGGCCATCTTCGTGCTAGACCGGGTCATCGCTCTCGGAAATCGCTGCCGCTTTTCTGCTGGCGAACTGCCCGATTCAGCGGGCCTTCCTGCCGATGACGCTGCATGGGTAGGTACCTGAACTTCCTGCCCCATCAAAGCACCTTCTCAGCAGAAGTATACTTTCCTAGTTACTGACGAATGCTCTGTCCTCGTGTGCAACAATTTTAGGCCGAGGGGAACGCTCTCCACGGAGCGGTCTATCCAGTTTCCACCTCCCACCAACTCCCTCAGGGTCCCTTCGCCCGCCTCTGCCAATCCGCCATGCTTGTCGGCCGTGCCGTTGCCACGAGGCGCCAATTCATGTCTACGCCGCAGCAGCCGGGTGCCGATCACGTTGGCGTGACCTTGACTTTGGCGGACGAGATTCTAAGCTTTGACGCCATCCTTGCTGCCGCCACCGATCAAGCAGCCTCGGCATCGCCCGGCGATGAGAACCGCTATCACACCCTCCTAGCCCCACGATTTCTCACCTGGTCGGCCCTCTTCGTCCTGCTCGACCCGTATTGCTGCCCTGTTAATATCCCACCCGACGACCCTGGCCACTACCCAATCCCGGAAGCTAAAACAGCCGAGGAGATCGCCCTCCAAAAACGCTCAGTGGATATCGTGGAAGCCATCGTTTCCAAGGTCCATGCCGCGGTGAGGGACATGTCGAGCGGCCTTCTGTCCAGTCCACACCCCACCAGAAGCGAGGGAGAACAGGATGATAAGCAGCGGCGGCTGGGTATGTTCTGCCCTCTAGCACTAGATGCAGTGTACTGCGTCATGGGACTGTATTGCTGGCTTTGCCAAGAGGGCGGAGACGAATCGTTCAAGAGTCGACTAGCGGATATAGACGGATTTCTCTCGGCCGTTGGCGAGCGATGGGGGCTCGCTAAGGAGTACTTGAGTCTCAAGGAGTACCACGACGATGCCGGGCAGCTGGGTCTGACCGGCTGAACTTGGGTTTAAAATTGTTCGAGAGGAGCACCCGTCTGAGCTTAGGTACTGTTTGGGGGGGGGCCTGTCCCAAGCGACTGGCTTGACTGACATGGTGATAAACCCCATGCTATTTTTCTAGGTATCCAAACTTGACAGCAGAGATAGGTAAAAGACGGAGAGAAGTAACCCCTTGCGAGGATGCCCACAAAGGGGGGGGGGGGGTTAAAGTCCTATCCGGCACTGGCAAACCCACTACACGAATGACTTCACTTGCTCTTCCGACCAACTCCAATACTTGGCGCAAAGCTCTGGTTCAACCAAGTCCTTTCGAGGGGTATCTACCTTGCCAAACGGCGACACTATCGTAATTGGCTGCTCGTTAGCGATCTTCTCTTCTTCATTATGGGCG
>Ga0247760_1000965_pt1 | contig 29123 bp, 3 predicted proteins | sample UWRJL171409R4_FD_179936 | JGI IMG/M metagenome (GOLD analysis project Ga0247760, IMG submission 179936) | Plant litter microbial communities from Arlington Agricultural Research Station in Wisconsin, United States - UWRJ-L171-409R-4 | ecosystem: Environmental > Terrestrial > Plant litter >... | reverse complement strand
AGGTTGGCAGTGGAGTCTGGCGTTCTTGGCTGTGCAGATCCACGGATGCAGCCGCGGAGCGGCTGCGTGGATCCAGCCACACTGTTCTAACCACACTAGCCGGGTTAGGGTTGTAAAAACCCAACAAAAGTTAACGTAAGTTTAAAGATATGTTATAAATATCTAGTTAACTTACTCCGTTTAACTATCTGTCTATAGGTAAAAGGTTATTAAAAGCTTACTCTTCACACCTATTCTTTACATTAATCCTTATTAAAACTTTAACACGATTAGCTTATCTTAATCCGTAATAATATTATCTGGCTAAAGGTGTTATAAAATTACCTCTTTTTTAAAGACGTAAGTAAGTTACTTTACAGTTATGTCTTTTAAAGTTAGTAGAAAGTAAGCCCATTTCGTTAATCTGTTAATTATTATAAGGATTTAATTATAAGTAACTCCTGTAATAAGGTCCCTAAACTTAGAAATCCCAGTAATAAAGTTAAGTGAGATAAAACTTTATAAAGCCTGTAGTATAAGGAGTGGTTTAAGAAGTTTATAAGGCTTATAACGTTAATTCTGCTTTTAATAATAAATATTACAGTTATTAATCACTTCCTTAACCAGCTTTTTCATTCTTAGGAAGGCGTACGCTTACTAAGCTTACGTAAGAGTTTTAACCTAGCCTATATATCCTTTAAGTTAAGACTTATAAACTTATTAAATATACTCCTTCTACTTATCCTAATTGTAAATGTACAGTTTCTTTTAATATTAAAGCTTTACTTTTAATTTAGGCACGTTATTTATACCTTTTAATAACTGTTTTATTTAATAACTAGTTTTATTATAGTTTAAATATATTAGGCACTCTTTATTATAATCTTATATATATCTTAAAAAGTCTCTTAAAAGGTACTTATATTAATAGGAACCTTCTATTAACCTTCTCGCTTAAAAATCCTATTATTACTAATAAATATTATACTTTATTTATAAGTTTATATAGACGTTAATAATTTATTCTAACGTTTAGTTATTTAACACTTATAACATATATTCTAATGTGCCGTTTTTAACTTTATTAAACATAGTAATAGGGATTAGGGCCAGATTAGCGTTTTTATAATCTTATCTTCGGTTAAAAGTATCAGCTTGTTTATTATCTTTTGCTTTAATATAATAAATCTGGAAGTGGAACAGGGTTATTAACTTTACTTATTATATTTATTACAGGTTAAGTTCCTTTATTAAAAAGTATTAAAGGTTATTATAATTAGAAAAGACTTAAACCAGTTCTTTTATACTACTTAGGTATAGTGCCCATTTAATAAAACATTAAATAATTATTATTAGTTCCTTATTATAAACTGGGTAATATAAAGCTGGGTTGTAGATCCCTTTTAATAAAAAGGTAATTAGGTAACGTTTTCTGTCGTCTTAGACTTAATTAAGTTCTCTATTAATTATAAACTTTAAAGAGTCCGTCTTAACTTAAAATGGCTTTAAAAAGTTAGGGAGGGCTAGGATTAATATTATAATAAAGGTGTATTTAAGGTCTTTAAACACCTTTTATTATTTATTAGTTTACTTAAACGGTTTACTTATCCCTGTAAGTTTATATAATAGTTTTACAATTTTTATAAAATATTTAATAAAGTATTAATAAAAGTTTATAAAGTTAATAAAAGCTTATAACTCTATTTAGTTCTTTAAAGTAGGCTAATCCCTGATTACCTTTATCTTCTCCAGTTACATTTTAAGCTTTTTAAAGGTTACTTTAAACCCTAAATAGTTTAATTCCTGAACGTGGAAATAGCTTTTCTCTAAATTCACTATTAGCTTTACTTTTTAAGGGCTATTAAAACCTATCACATATACTTTTAATGTTCTTTTAAAGTTTCAGAATAGATTAAAACGTTATTTAAATACATAAAGATAAACTTATTAAGGAAAGGGTGGAAAACATTATTAATAAGGCCTTAAAAAGTTATGGGGGCGTTTATTAATCTTATTAGTATAACGTGGTATTAATAATACCTATTATAGGTCCAGAAGGCTTTTTATACTTATCTTCTTCCTTCACTCAGACGTGGTTAAATCCTATAGGGAAATTAAGGCTGGAGAACTAATTTACCTTAACAATCTACTCTTACATTTCTATAATAAGTAATAATAAGTAATAATTCTTAATTATATCCTTATTTAACGTTTAGTAATTAATAACTATATATAATTTACTATCTCCCTTCCTTGGGACGAATAACATTAAGTACCTTGCTGGGGACTAGAACTTTATAATAAATCCACTCTTTAGGTTTTTATTAATATACTCCTTTAAGGCTTTAACTTATTAAGGGTTTAAGTAATAAGGCTAGAAGTTACAAAGCTTTACTTCCAGCTTTAACTTAATCTTATAGTCTTATAATTTATATTCCAGTAATTATAGTATCTTTTTTAAAATAAGGTAAACTTCCTATATTCCACAGGTACTTTAAATAAGTTAACTTCTTCACTTATCTGTAAATCGGCTTTTTACTTCTTTCCACCTTCTAAATTATCATTTAGGTAATACAGTAAACTCTTTAATCTTTTAACCATCTTAATAAACTTAACTTAAACCATATTTAATTTTAAGGGTTTAGCGTGCTTTTAAATACTTCGTACATTTTTAAAGCGGTTTAATACCTTCTTAACTTCCTTTAAACAGTGATTATTATTAAAGGACTTACTAAAAGTAAGGTGGCTACTTCTTTAGTTAATTATAGGGTTATACTTTTCTAGCCAGGGTAGGCCTAAGATTATATTATACCTTATAACTAATATAACGTTAAAGTCTATTTATTATTCATCTCTATCTATTTTAATTAAGAGTAGTAAATAATAAGTAACTTTACTATTATTATACTAATATAGGCCTCTTTCTCTATTTTAAATGGGAATAACCTTTTTATACCCTTAATTAGGGAGTTTCCTTCAGTTAACTAATAAAGGGTACACTAAGTTAAAAGCACTTACATTATTAATCACTACTCTTACCTTAAATAACCTTCCTTTTCTATTTATTAAGTTAACACTAACAGAATAATACTTATACTCTTTTAACATTTAAGTTATAATAATTATCTATCTTTAAGGTTTTATTTAGCTTAACTTTTAAATACCTCTCCTTCTTCTTAAGGTTTTTACTAACTAGTAAACTATTAGTTTTTAGCCTTTTTAAAGGGCCTGTAACCTTTTCCCAATTCCTTTTAAAAAAACAGGCAGCTTTAGTAAACCTAACAATTAACCTTTCTTAAATTTTCATACCTTAACGTCTAGTCGACTTTAAAGGGTTTAATATTTCGGAACTCCTTAATAAGCTAATAGTACACTTTATAAGATTAAATTATAATAATATCCTTTTACTCCTAAATCTGTTAGTAATCTTTTTACTTCTGCTATTCTTTAGCCTTTCCCTTAAGGTGTAATAAGTACGTTACGATTAGGCAGTTATTAAGTACCCCTCTCTACCAGCACGTAATAGGGGCCTGGTTAACTATAATAACCTTCTACTTACTATTAAACTCTCTTATTAGGGAGTAGGAGACTTAGTAATAGGCTGGTTCTAACTCCACCCTTATAATAGTATAATCCCGTCTTTATATATTAGGGAAGTGGTTATAAAGGGCCTTAAGTCCACTGTATCGGTTAAAAAGGTAGTTATTATATATATAATCAATCCACAGTATGTCTTTATAATTAAGGTAGTTAATATTAACTGTAAGTGCTGTAATTATAAAGTACAGAAGAGGTAAAGTAATACCTTATTTCTTTTCTTCTTTCACTTACCTCCATATACGCTACTTTTCCCAAACTTTTTCCCAGAACTTAAATAATAGTAACTTAACTTATTCTTCTACGAAATAACCCTTTTTAATAAGTTAGTATTTAAGCTGGTTAGTAAAGTAAACTCTGTTATAAAGTTACAACCTAATTTCTATTACTTTATCTTTAAACATTATAATAAGGCTCTCGACTTACAGGTCCTTTACTTTATTTACTAACTTTTAATACTTTCCTTTTAGCTTTTAAACCCTTTATTAATATACTTACTTAATACCTTCTTAAGGGACCTGTAAAGTATTAGTTTAAGGTATACTAGCTTTAATACAGGGTAATTATCTAAGCTATCATTCTTTTAAGGAGGTAAGGGTGTTAATCTATTTAATATACTTAAAATGTTTAAGAGTTTTAAGGGGTATAGTTAAAAAGAACTTCCGTTTCTTTAACTTAACTCTTTTAACTTACTCCTTTTCACTTTCTAAGGCTTATTTTACCACTTAAATGGCTTAAAAGGCTAGCTCTTTAACTCCCTTTACTATTTTAGTAAGGTTTAAGTTAAAGTCCTTTTTAAATTTCCTTAATTCTTAAGCTTATAAAGTAAGGTTTTTAAAGCTTATAATAACTAATTAGAACATCTCTTTCTAAAGTCAGTCTTTTATAACCTACACCTTTAGTAATTTTAAGTTTCCACCTTAAAGTCAGTCTATAGTAACCTGCACCTTTATAGCTAACTCTTCTAAAACACCTTTAAAGACTAGGTATACCATATCCTAAGGTTCTTCCTCTTCTTCCTCCTTATCCCCTAAGTTACACTTATTATTACGACCTGCACCCGACACAGGCCTCGAGAGGACTGGCGCGGGTTAAGACAGAACGTATAGCAGGACGCCAACAGGTAAGGGGCGTTCTGAAGACGGCTTGTTAAGCTAGCACTCCTAGACGGGGGTTTAATATCACTATAGGTCGTTATCACTATAATGTATAAAGGTAAGTCTAAACAGTAAGATATAAATAAATAATTAAATACTAGCGTGAGGAACTAGAGTCCCTTACAGTGGTTATAGGCATAAGGATAGCTATCTATACTAACTATTTAAAAGGTACTTTATACCTTACTTAGTCTGTTATGCTTAGTGGTGCACTATGTAGTTACGGCTAAGCAGTTAACTAAGCAGTGCTTAGTGTTGTCAGTCCTTATGGACTATTAAGCGCTTTCTTACTGGTTGTAGGGGCTTTAGGTCTTTATACCCCTGGCCTAATGCGCCTAAACGGTGTACACCGTCCTTCCACACTGTTCTTCCTATGGGACTTATCGGGCCGCTTTAACCCAGGTGACAGCCTACAGGGTTATTATATAATTCCTCCTCTTTAATATTCTTTTTCTATAAAGAATTACTAAGTTAGTTTCCCTCCTTCTCCACCTTTATTATATCTTCTAACCGCGTTAAGAAGCGTAAAAGATAAAAAAAGCAGGAAAAGGCTCTTTATAACCGTCACATTTATCTTATAAAGTCCCTTAACGCTTTTAATTTACAGATATCTCCTTATACTTATTATTAAATTAAGTCCTTATTATATTAAGTTATAACGTAATCTAACAGCTGTGGTAAATGTTAATCTGCTAGTATACCTTCCTTATATAACGTGCTTAATCACTTTAATAAATTTATTAAGGGTTTAGTGGATAAGAAAAAGGAGCTGGACACCTTATACAATTAAGTGGTTATTAAGTATTATAACTCCTTTATAAAGTTATAATGTGTCGAAACCTAACGGCGTGTTATTAAAGTAAAGGTGATAAAGGTGTTCTCTTATAAGGTTAAGGTTTTATCTTTTTAAAAGTAGGTAAAGGTAATAAACCCGGTCTGGGTTAAGCTGGTTTCCTGGGACTGGGATTCTTTCCTTACAGGCTTTCCTTTTAAGGGGTTATTATAACCTGTAACGTCTTCTTAACCTGGTTTATAGCTTCTTTTCCTTTAATAAACGGTAATGTATTTACTTCCCTTAACGAGAGGTTATAAGTTTAAATCTTATAAGGGCTTTTCTTATTTTTTTATTTTTTTACTAACTTCTTTCCTTTAATAATACTTATTCTTATATAAAGCTTACTAAAAGCTTTAAAGGCCTAGCCTCCTTATTAAGTCTAAGGTCCTTATAACCCTGGCTAAGGGTTCTGATAAATGTCCTTCCGTACTTATTAAGGAGTTTCCTGCCGCTTTTTAGGTTTTAAGTCTTACGGTGGCCTTACTTTTCAGTATGGTAGTTTAAATGTTAGATTTTATCTTATTTTTAATTTTTATTATTAACTTTAATTAGTTTGGATTCTTTTAGTGGAACTCTGTAATTAGGTCTGAGTATTTAAGGTTTTTAACTAGTTCCTATAAGTTACTTTTAGGGCTGTAATTTAACCATTTAATAAGATATTTAAATGTGTTCTTTCCCTTTTATAAATCTATAACTTCTTTAACATTATATTTATCTTTATTAGCGTTAATTTTAATCTTCTTTTCTAAAGGAACTCCCTTTAAGGTAGGTTTTAGAAGTGAGATGTGAAAAACCTTAATTTACACTTTTATACTAATAAGTAAGTTTAGTTTGTAATTAAAAGTAACGACCTTTTTCTTAATTTAAAATAATCTGTACCTTTTAAAGTTAAGCTTCTTACTAGGTTGTTTTAAATACAGGTTTTATAAAAAAAGGTAAACGTAATCCCCTTTTTAAAAAGTCGGTCCCTTAACTTATTCACTATTATAATAAAGTCCTTTCTTAAGTATTAGTTACTTAGTTTAATATTTATTAGTAAACTTCTTTATTCATTTACATATAAACTTAAATTCAGCTTATAAGTGGTTATATAACTCTTACATCTAGTTTACGTGGATTATGGCTTAAGGGGTGCTGGTAGGTGGGCCTTAACGGAGTTTAGGCTCCTTACTGTAATTGGTAAAAAACGGTGATATACCTATTAACTTAATTAACGTCGTGTTATAAGTTATCTGTACTATTAATAACAGTTTAAATTAATTATCTTATTTAAAGTTAATATAAGTTTAAAGATACGTTATAAGTATCTAATTAACTTACTCCATTTAACTATCTGTTTATAAGTGGAATACTGTTAAAAGCTTACTTTTTACACCTATTCTTTATATTAGTCTTTATTAAAACTTTAACATAATTAGCTTATCTTAATCTATAATAATGTTATTTAATTAAAGGTGTTATAAAACTACCTTTTTCTTAAAGATATAAGTAAGTTACTTTACTGTTATATCCTTTAAGGTTAGTAAAAAGTAAGCCCATTTTATTAATTTATTAATTATTATAAGGACTTAGTTATAAATGACTCTTATAACAGGGTCCTTAGACTCTGGAATCCTAGTAATAAAGTTAAGTGAGATTAAGCTTTATAACGCCTGTAGTATAAGGAGTGGTTTAAAAAGTCTATAAAGCTTATAATGTCAGTTTTACTTCCTGTAACAGATATTATAATTATTAACCACTTCCTTAACCAGCTTTTTCATTCTTAAGAAGGTGTACGTTTACTAGGCTTATATAAGGGTTTTAACTTAGCCTATATATCCTTTAAGTTAAGACTTATAAACCTGCTAAACGTACTCCTTCCTTCTATCTAAGGTGTAAATATATAGTTTCTTTTAATACCAGAGCCTTACTCCTGGTTTAGGCACACCGTCTATACCTTTTAACAGCTATTCCAGCTAATAACTGGTTTTATTATAATTTAAATATATTAGGCACTCCTTATTATAATCTTACAGGTGTCTTAAAAAGTCTCCTAAAGGGCACTTATATTTATAAGTTCCTTTTACTAACCTTTTTATTTAAAAGTCTTATTATTACTAATAGATGTTATACTTTATTTATAAGTTTATATAAACGTTAATGGTTTATTTTAGTATTTAGTTATCTGACACTTATAGTATATGTTTTAACGTGCCGTTTTCTACTTTATTAAATAAGGTAACAGGGATTAAGACCGGGTTAACATCTTTATAATCTTATCTCTAATTAAGAGTATTAGCTCGCCCATTATCTTTCCCTTTAATATAATGGATCTGGAAGTGGAACGGGGCTATTAACTCTACCTATTACACCTACTATAGGTTAAGTTCCTTTATTAGGAAGTACTAGAGGTTATTATAATTTAAAAAAACCTAGACCGGTTCTTTTATACCGCTTAGATATAATACCTATTTAATAAAGTACTAAATAATTACTATTAGTTCTTTATTATAAATTAGGTATTATAAGGCTGGGCTGTAGATCCCTTTTAATAAGAAGGTAATTAAGTAACGTTTCCTATTATCCTAGACTTAATTAAGTTCTTTATTAATTATAAATTTTAAGGAGTCTGTCTTGACTTAGAAAGGCTTTAAGAAATTAGGGAGAGTTAAGATTAGTGTTATAATAAAGGTGTGTTTAAAGTCCTTAAACGCCTTTTACTGTTTATCAGTCTATTTAAATAGTTTACCCTCTCCTGTAAGCTTATATAATAGTTTTACAATCCTTATAAAATACCTGATAAAGTATTAATAAAAGTTTATAAAGCTAATAAAAGCTTATAACTCTTTTTAATTCCTTAAAGTAGGCCAGTCCCTAACTGCCTTTATCTTCTCCGTTTACATTTTAAGTTTTCCAGGGGTTACTTTAAACCTTAAATAGTTTAGTTCCTAAACGTAAAAGTGGCTCTTCTTTAAGTTTACTATTAGCTTTGCCTTTTTAAGAGTTATTAAAACCTGTTATATATACTTTTAATGTTCTTTTAAAGTTTTAAAATAGATTAAAACGTTATTTAAATACATAAAGATAAACTTGTTAAGGAAGGGTTAAAGAACACTGTTAATAAGGCCTTAAAAGGTTATGGGGGCGTTTATTAATCCCATTAATATAATATAGTATTAGTAATACCTATTATAAGTTTAAAAAGCCGTTTTATACTTATCCTCCTCCTTTACTTTAATGTGGTTAAATCTTATAGGGAAATTAAGGCTGGAGAACTAATTTACCTTAATAATCTACTTTTACATTTCTGTAATAAGTGGTAATAAGTAGCGGTTCTTAATTATATCTTTATTTAACGTTTAATAATTAATAATTATATATAACTTACTATCTCCCTTCCTTAAGATAAACAGCATTAGGTACTTTATTAGGGATTGGGACTTTATAATAAACCTGTTCTTTAAGTTTTTATTAATATACTCCCTTAAAGCCTTAACTTATTAGGGGTTTAAGTGGTAAGGCTAGAAGTTATAAAGCTTTGCTCCCGGCTTTAACTTGATTTTATAATCCTATAGTCTATAATCTAATAGTTATAGTATCTTTTTTTAAAACAGGGTGAACTTCTTATATTTTATAAATACCTTAAATAAGTTAACTTCCTTACTTATTTATAGATTAGCTTTTTACTTCTTTTTACCTTTTAAGTTGTCACTTAGGTAATATAGTAGACTCTTTAATCCTTTAACTGTCTTTATAAACCTAACCTAAACTATATTAGGTTCTGAGGGTTTAATGTGTTTTTAAATGCTTTACATATCTTTAAAGTGGTTTAATACCTTTTTAGCTTCCTTTAAATGGTAATTATAATTAGGGGACTTATTAAAGGTAAGGTAACCACTCCTTTAGTTAATTATAAGGTTATACTTTTTTAGTTAAGGTAGATTTAGGATTATATTATACCTTATAACTGGTGTAATGTTAAAGTCCACTTATTATTCATCCCTGTCCATTTTAATTAAGAGTGGTGAGTAGTGGGTAACTTTACTATTATTATACTAGTATAGGCCTCCTTCTCTATTTTAAATGGGAATAGCCTTTTTATACTTTTAGTTAAGGAGTTTCCTTTAATTAATTAATAAGGGGTATATTAAGTTAAAGGCGCTCTTACTATTAATTACTATTTTTACCTTAAATGGCCTCCCTTTTCCATCTGTTAAGTTAATACTAATAGAATAATACTTATACTTCTTTAACAGCTGGGTTATAGTAATTATCTGTCTTTAAAGTCTTATCTAGCTTAACCTTTAAGTACCTCTCCTTCTTCTTAAGGTTTTTACTAATTAATAAATTACTGGTTTCTGGCCCTTTTAAAGGGCCCGTAGCCTTTTCCTAATTCTTTTTAGAAAAACAGGTAACTTTAATAAACCTAACGATTAACCTTTTTTAAATTCTTACACCTTAGCGTCCAGTTAACTTTAAACGGTATAATGTTCTGGAAATCTTTAATAAGTTAATAATACGTTTTATAAGACTGGATTACAGTAATATCTTTTTACTTTTAGATCCGCTAATAGTCTTCTCACTTTTACCACTCTCTGGCTTTTCTATTAAGATGTAACGAGCACGTTACAACTAAGTAGTTATTAAATACCCCTCCTTACCAGCATATAGTGGGAGCCTAATTAACTACAGTAACCTTCCACTTATTACCAGATTCTCTTATTAGGGAGTAGGAAACTTAATAGTAGGCCAGTTCTAACTTTATCCTTATAACAGTATAGTCCTGTCTTTATACATTAGGGAAATGGTTATAAAGAGCCTTAAGTTTACTATGTTAGTTAAAAGTGTAATTATTATATATATAGTTAATTTACAATATATCCTTATAGTTAAGGTAGTTAATATTAACTATAGGTGTTATAATTATAAAGTATGGAACGGGGGGAGTGGCGCCTTATTTCTTCTCTTCCTCCACCTACCTCCAGGTCTGTTATTTCTCCTAAACCTTTTCTTAAAACTTAGGTAATAATAACCCAGCTTATTCTTTTATAAAGTGGCCTTCCTTAACAAGTCAGTATTTAAGCTAATTAGTAAAGCAAACTTTATTATAAAGTTATAACCTAATTTCCATTACTCTGTCTTTAAATATTATAATAAGGCCTTTAACTCATAAGTCCTCTACCTTATCTACCAGCTTTTAATATTTTTCCTTTAACTCCTAAACCCTCTATTAATATGCTTTCTTTATACCTTCTTAAGGGACCCTTAAAGTACCAGTCTAAGGCACACTAACCTTAATATAAGGTAACTATTTAAATTATCCTTCTTTTAAGGAGGTAAGGGTGTTAATTTACTTAACGTGCTTAAAGTGTTTAAAAGTTTTAAAGGGTACTGTTAAGAAAAACTTCCACTTTTTTAACTTAATTCTTTCCACTTATTCTTTTTCACCTTTTAAAGCTTACTTCACCACTTAAGTGGCCTAGAGGGCTAGTTTTTTAACTCCCTTAACCATCTTAGTAAAGTCTGAGTTAAAGTCCTTCCTAGACTTCCTTAATTCCTAAATTTATAAGGTGAGGTTTTTAAAGCCTATAATAGCTAACTGGAATATCTCTTCTTAAAGTTAATCTTTTATAACCTGTACCTCTAATAACTCCAAGTTTCCACCTTAAAGTTAGTCTTTAATAACCTGCACCTTTATAGCTAACTTTTTTAAGACACCCTTAAGGACTAAATACACTATATCTTAGGGTTTTTCTTCTTCTTCCTCATCTCCTAAATTACACTTATCTATCTAGGTATAATCTTCTTTATTACCTATTATCCTAATATGGATATCCCCTAAGTTAAACTTAATATACTTCCCTCCTTCTAGGACAGGTTTTTAACTAATTTACTTTAATAACAGGCACTACTATATTATATATCCTTTCTTATTACAGTTAAAGTATTAAACCTGTAACAGGTCCTTAAACTACTTTTACTACTATTATTATTAAGGTTTATCGCAGTTAGGCTAATTTTAATAATTTACTATATTAATATCCATTAATTTAAGGTGATAACCTGTCATAATTAACTAATTCCCCTTTTTAAGCTTACTTAACTAGTAAGGAGTCCATTCCTTCTAAAAGTTCTTTTAATAATAGTGATTATAATACCAATTATCAGCCTTAATAACTATCTTAACTAACTTTTAAAGGCAGTCCAGTTAATCTTCTTAGTAAAGGTCTCCAGTAACGTGCTCCTTTAAACTACTTTAAAACAGTATTATTAAGGCCTTTTAACTAAGCTTAGTCTTTATTACTTTTAATTTAAAACGTGTGGAGAACTTAAGGACTAAAAACGTCTGCCTTAAGGCTATAAGCCATTACTTAACCTGCTTTAAGGTGTTTAATTCTTTAAACTTAATTTAAAGTTAGTTAATAAATACGTTAAAGTTATTAAAAAGGGCTTAATGTGACGACCCTGCAGGCCGTCACTTGGGCCGGGGCGGCCTGACGAATCCCCTGCAGAAGGAACAGTGCGAAGAGACGGTGCACACCGCCCAGGCGCACTGGGCCAGGGGTGTAAAGACCCGAAGCCCCTGCGACTAATAAGGCGCTGCTTACAGCATACTAAGTGCTCGTATCGCGAGCAGGAGAAACCTTACAAGCAGAACGCTCACGCAGTGTAAAGTGCTCATATAATAAGCACTTACGATACTATAAGTAAGGTATAAAGTACCTCCCAGCTAATTAGTATAGATAGCCATAGTTATGCCTATAACTACCGTAAGGGACTCTGGTTCCTTACACTAATATTTAATTATTTATTTATATCCTACTATTCAGACTCACCTTTATGCATTATAGTAATAACAACTTACAGTAACATTAAACCCCTGTCTAAGAGTGTTAGCTTAACAAGCCGTCTTCAGAACGCCCCCTACCTGTTAGCGTCCTGCCATACATTCTGTCTTAACTTATACCAGTCCTCTTAAGGCCTATGTTAGGTGTAAGTTATAATACAATATTAGCGTTAAAGTTCTAAACGCTGTTTGTTAAACTCTTAGATACTACCTCCCTCTTACTAACATGTTAACCTCTAGAAAAGGTAAGGAGATTAAGGAGGCGTAAGCTTAGCCTTAACTCCTTACTATTAATAAGTTAGCTATATGCTTTAAAAACTTAAACTTTAACTAATAGGGACTAGTTAAGGAACTTAATAAAACCTTCTCTAGAGATATTAAAAGCTGTATCAGTTTTATTAAAAAACTCCAGGCTTAACTTAACGTTATTAAGCTAAAGAATAATAACCTTAAAGGTTTATAAAAGAAACGGGTAAAGCTCCCCTTACCGTCACACTTTAAAGGAGACTTTACACAGCTAGAGTCCTGGTTAGCCCAGCTTTAAAGTTATATTACCTATTACGACGAGCAGTTCTTTGAAGAAGAAGGAAAAGTCAGGTTCGCCAGAGCCCTACTAAACAGAGTAACAGCTCACTAGTATAAACCTTATATAAAGATAATTAATAACCTCTTTATAAATAGAGCACGAAAGGAAGCCCCTGAGACTTAGGCTCTTTTTAATAACTTTAACGTTTTTATCAATTAACTCCAGATTAAGTTTAGAGAACTAAACGCCCCTAGGTAGGCTGAACAATACCTTATAACCCTAAGACAAACGTCTTCAGTCCTTAAGTTCTCTACACACTTTAAACTAGAAGCAGTAAAGACTAAACTTAGCTAAGAGGCCTTAATAATACTGTTCTAGAGCGGCCTAAAGGAACACATCACTAGAGATCTCTACTAAGAAGACTAACTAGACCGCTTATAAGAACTGGTCAAGATAGCCATTAAGGCTAATAATCAGTATTATAATTACCATTATTAAAAGAACTTTTAGAAAGATTAAGCCCCCCAGTTAGGCAAACCTAAAAAGGGGAACCAGTTAACTGCAACAAGTCACCACCCTAGACTAATAGATATTAATATAGTAAACTGTTAGAACTAACCTAACCGTGATAAGCCTTAGTGATAACAGTAATAAAAACAGCCTAAGGACCTATTACAAATCCAGTACTTTAACTGTAATAAGAAAGGACATATGGCACGGTAATGCCCGTCACTAAAGTAAATTAGTTAAAAACCTGTCCTAAAAGGAGGAAAGTATATTAGGTTTAACTTAGGAGACGTTTATGTTAGGATAGTAAGTAATGAAAAGGATTATACCTAAATAAATAAGTGTAACTTAAAAGATAAGGAAGAGGAAGAAAAACCCTAGGATATAATATATCCAGTCCTTAAGGGTGTCTTAAAAAAGTTAGCCATGGAGGTGTAGGTTGTGGAAGACTGATTTTAAGGTGGAAACTCAGAACTACTAGAGGTGCAGGTTATAAAAGACCAACTTTAGGAAAAGATATTCCAGTTAGCGGTTACAGGCCTTAAAAACCTTACCTTATAAGCTTAGGAATTAAGGAAGTCTAGGAAGAACCCTAACTTAGACCTTACTAAAATGGTTAAGGGAGTTAAAAAATTAACCCTCTAGGCTATATAAGTAGTAAAGTAAGCCTTAAAAGGTAAAAAAGAATAAGTTAAGAGAATTAAACTAAAGAAATAGAAGTTCTTTTTAACAGTGCCCTTTAAGACTTTTAAACACTTTAAATATATTAAGTAGATTAGTACCCTCACCTCCCTAGAGGAAGGATAGCTTAAATAGCTGCCCCACATTAAAGCCAGTGTGCCTTAGACTAATACTTTAAAGGTTCCTTAAAAAGGCATAAAGCAAGCATATTAATAAAGAATCCAGGAGCTGGAGGAGAAACACTAAAAGTTAGTAGATGAAATAAAGGACCTGCAAGTTAAAGGCCTTACTGTAATATTAAAAGACAGAGTGGTGGAAATTAGGTTATAACTCTATAATAAAGTTCACTTTATAAATTAGCTTAAATACTACCTTATTAAAGAAGACTATTTTATAAAAGAATAAGTTAGGTTATTATTACTTAAGTTTTAGAAAAAGGTTTAGGAGAAATAACACATATAAAGGTAAGTAAAAGAAGAGAAAAAATAAGGTGCCACTTCCCCCATTCCGTACTTTATAACTGTAACACTAATAATTAACATTAACCACCCTAGTTACAGAGATATACTATAAATTAATTACGTATACGATAACTATACTCTTAACTAGTATTATAAGCTTAAGGCCCTTTATAACCACTTCCTAAGCATATAGAAACAGGATTACACTGTTATAAGGGTAAAGTTAAAACCAGCTTATTACTAAGTCTCCTACTCCCTAATAAGGGAGTCCGGTAATAAGTGGAAGGTTACTGTAATTAACCAGGCCCCCACCACGTGCTAGCAAGGAGGGGTACTTAATAATTACCTAGTTATGACATATTTACTACATCTTAAAGGAAAAGCTAAAGAATAGTAAAAGTGGGAAGATTACTAACGGATCTAAGAGTAGAAAGATATTATTATAATCTAAGCCTGTAAAGTGTATTACCAACTTGTTAAGGACTTTAAAAACATTATACCATTTAAAGTTAACTGGATATTAAGGTGTGAAAACCTAGGAAAGGTCGATTACCAGGTTTATTAAAGCTGCCTGTTTTTCCAGAAGGAATTAGGAAAAGGCTACAGGCCCTTTAAAAGGGCTAAAAACCAGTAATTTACTAATTAATAAAAACCTTAAAAAGAAGGAAAGGTGCTTAAAGGTTAGGCCAGATAAGACCTTAAAGACAGATAATTACTATAACTCAAATGTTAAAAAAGCATAAGCACTATTCCGTTAATATCGATATAACAGACGGGAGAGGGAGGCTATTTAAGGTAAAAGCAGTAATTAATAATAGAAGTGCTTTTAACTTAATATACCCCTTACTAGTTAACTAAAGGAAACTCCCTAACGAAAAGTATAAAAAGGTTATCCCCATTTAAAATAGAGAAAAAGGCCTATACCAGTATAATAACAGTAAAGTCACCCACTACTCGCCACTCCTAATTAAAGTAGACAGGGATAAATAATAAGTAAACTTTAACGTTACACCAGTTACAGGATATAACATAATCCTAAATCTACCCTAGCTGGAAAAATACAACCTTATAATTAATTAAAGGAGTGGCCACCTCACCTTTAACAAGTCCCCTAACTGTAATCACAGTTTAAAGAAAGTTAAAAAGGTATTAAACCGTTCTAAAGATACATAAAGCACTTAAAAGCACGTTAAACCCTTAAAACTAAGCATAGTTTAGGTTAAGTTTACTAAAACGGTTAAAAGACTAAAAGGTTTACTACATTACCTAAATAACAATTTAAAAGGTGGAAAAAAGTAAAAAGCTAACCCACAGATAAGTAAGGAAGTTAACTTATTAAAGATACCTGTAAAATACAGGAAGTTCACCCTATTTTAAAAAAAGATACCATAACTACCAGATTACAGACCGTGGGACTATAAAATTAAGTTAAAGCTGGGAATAAAGCTTTATAACTTCCAGCTTTATTATTTAAACCCCTAGTAAGCCAAGGCCCTATGGGAGTATGTTAATAAAAACCTAAAAAGCAGGTTTATTATAAAGTCCCAGTCCCCAGTAAGGTATTTAATACTGTTTATCCTAAAAAAGGGAGACAGTAAGCTACATATAGTTATTAATTACTAAACGTTAAACGAGGATATAATTAAAAATCGCTACCCATTACCACTTATTACAGAGATGTAAAAACGGATTATTAAGGCGAATTAGTTCTTCAGTCTCAATTTCCCTATAAGGTTTAACCACATTAAGGTGAAGGAAGAGGATAAATATAAGACGGCCTTTTAAACTTATAACGGGTATTACCAGTATTATGTTATGCTAATAGGATTAATAAACACCCCTATAACCTTTTAAAGCCTTATTAACAGTGTCCTCTACCCCTTCTTTAATAAATTTATCTTTATGTATTTAAACGATGTTCTAATCTATTCTGAAACTTTAGAAAAACATTAAAAACACATACGACAGGTTTTAACAGCTTTTAAAAAAGCAAAGCTGACAGTAAACCGGGAGAAAAGCCATTTCCACATTTAGGAACTAAACTATCTAAGGTTTAAAATAACCCTTAAAAAGCTTAAAATGTAACTGGAGAAGATAAAGGCAGTCAGGGACTAGCCTACTTTAAAGAATTAAAAAGAATTACAAACCTTTATTAGCTTTATAAATTTCTATTACTGTTTTATCAGGTATTTTACAAAGATTATAAGACCATTTTATAAACTTATAGGTGAAGGAAAGCCGTTTAAGTGGACTAATAGATAGTAAAAGGCGTTTAAGGACCTTAAGCACGCCTTTATTATAATGTTAGTCTTAACCCTCCCTGATTTCTTAAAACCTTTCTAAGTTAAGACTGACTCCTTGGAGTTTATAATTAGTGGAGAACTTAGCTAAGTCTAAGACGATAGGAAACGCCACCTAGTTGCCTTTTTATTAAAAGGGATCTACAGCCCAGCCTTAAAATACCTAATTTATAATAAAGAACTAATAGCGATTATTTAGTGCTTTACTAAGTAAGCACTATATCTAAACGGTACGGAAAAGCCAGTTTAGGTCTTTTCAGACTATAATAACCTCTAATACTTCTTAATAAAGAAACTTAATTTATAGTAAACACAGTAAGTAGAATTAATAGCCCTATTCCACTTCTAGATCCACTATGTTAAGGGAAAAGATAATAAGTAAACCGACGCTCTTAGTTAGAGATAGGACTATAAGGATGCTAATCCGGTCTTAATCCCTATTATTATATTTAATAAAGTTAAGAACAGCATACTAGAGTATATGCTGTAAGTGTTAGATAACTAAACATTAAAATAAATTATTAATGTCTGTATAAACTTATAAATAAAGTATAATATTTATTAGTAATAATAGGACTTTTAAGTAAGAAGGTTAGTGGAAGGAACCTGTAAGCATAAATACCCCTTAAGAGACTTCTCAGGGCATATATAAGACTGTGGAAAGGAGTGCCTAATATATCTAAATTATAATAAAACTAATTATCAGTTAAAATAGCTATTAGAAAGTGTAAATAACGCGCCTGAATTAAAAGTAAAGCTTTAGTATTAAAAGAAACTGTATATTTACAACCTGGACAAATAAAAGGAGTATATCTAATAGGTTTATAAGTCTTAACTTAGAGGATATATAGGCTAAGCTAAGACTCTTACATAAGCTTAATAAGCGTACACCTTCCCAGGAATAAAAAAGCTAATTAAGGAAGTGATTAATAATTATAACATTTGCCATTAGAAGCAAAATCGACGCTATAAGCCTTATAGGCTTCTTAAACCACTCCCTATACCACAGACACTATAGAGCTTAATCTTACTTAACTTCGTTATTAAGATCTTAGAGTCTAGGGACCTTATTATAGGAGTCACTTATAACTAGATCCTTATAGTAGTTAACAGATTAATAAAGTGGGCTTACTTTTTACTAACCTTGAAGGATATAATAGTAAAGTAACTTACTTATATCTTTAAGAAAGAGGTAGTTTCACGACACCTTTAACTAAATAATATTATTACAGATTAAGATAAACTAATTATATTAAAGTTTTAATAAGGACTAATGTAAAGAATAGGTGTAAAAAGTAAACTTTTAATAATATTCTACCTATAGACGGACGGCTAAACGGAGTAAGTTAATTAAATACTTATAACGTATCTCCAGGTATACATTAACTTTAAATAAGATAATTAGCTTAAACTATTACTAATAGCATAAATAGCCTATAATATAACGCCAGTTAAGTTAATAAGTATATTACCATTCTTTACTAATTACAGTAAGGAGCCTAAACTTTATTAAAGCCTACTTACTAGCACCCCTTAAACTGTAATATGTGTAGATTAAATATAAGAGCTATATAACCACTTATAAGCTAAATTTAAGTTTACATGTAAACGAATGAAGAAGTTTGCTAATAAACACTAAATTAAGTAACTAATATTTAAGAAAGGACTCCATTATAATAGTAAATAAGTTAAGGGACTAACTTTTTAGGAGGGGGATTACGTTTACCTTTTTTCACAGAACCTACATTTAAAATAACCTAATAAAAAGCTTAACTTTAAAAGGTACAGACCATTTTAAATTAAGAAGAAGGTCGCCACCTTTAATTACAAATTAAACTTACCCACCAGTATAAAGGTGTAGATTAAGGTTTTTCACATCTTACTTCTAAAACCTGCCCTAAAGGGAGTTCCTTTAAAAAAGAAGATTAAGGTTAACATTAACAAAGATAAGTATAACGTTAAGGAAGTTATAAATTTATAAAAGGGAAAGAATATGTTTAAGTATCTTATTAAGTGGTTAGATTACGGCCCTAAAAGTAACTTATAGGAACTAGTTAAAAACCTTAAATGCTTAAACTTAATTATGGAGTTCTATTAAAAGAATCTTAACAGATTAAAACTAATAATAAAAACCAGGAATAAGATAAAATCTAACATTTAAACTACCATATTAAAGAGTAAGACCATTGTAAGACCTAAAGCTTAAAAAACGGCAGGAAACTCCTTAATAGGTATAGAAGGACATTTATTAAAAGCTTTAACTAGGGTTATAAGGACTTTAAACCTAATAAGGAGGCTGGGCCTCCTTTAAAGCTCCTAATAAGCCTTATACGAAAAATAAGTGCTGTTAGTGGAAAAAGTTAGTAAAGGAAAAAAGTCGCTAAGACTCTTATAGGAAGTTAAACTTATAACCTCTTATTAGAAAAGGCAGTTATAAATTAAGTTATAAAGTAATTACTTACTATAAAGACCCCGCCAGGAAGTTCCCCTAATTAAAAGACTCCATATCTTTAAAAGGGGCGTTTAGCCTAGCCTCCTCACTTTCCTAGAACTCTAGCAGCTCCACTTTATAACTAAACGCTTTTGTAACCCAGTCCTTAAGATAGGACCGTTACTTATAAAGGCACATTAAGCACACTAACGCCTTTTAAAGCTTAATAATAGCCTTATAAAGCTGTTAAGTAACAGACTTAACCTGTAAGTTAAGGTTCTGCTTTTTAATAAGAAAAGCCTTTAGTTTCACTTTACTAACATTAAAAGCGTCACACTGGGAAGGCCAGTGCCTCTCTAAGCAGTAGTCATAGCTGTTAGACCAGTTTAAAACCTGGTAAACGAGTAGAGGATTAGCGGACTTATAAAAAGAATAAAGGGATATTTCACCACTAAACGCGTATATATAGGCTGTAAGGTTTAGACAGCAATTAGTGCTTCTACCCTATTCCCGTTTTAAGACCTAGAAACCGGACACTTATTATATAGTAAAGTGGTGTAAGGAGAAACTTACCTCTTAAATCCTTTATAGGAAAAAAACGTTAAAGAGGGGGAATTATATAATAACCTTACAGGCCGTCATTTAGGCCAGGGTAGCTTAATAAATCCCCTGTAAAAGGAACAGTGTAAAGAGACAGTGTACACCACCTAGGCATATTAGGCCAGGGGTGTAAAGACCTAAAGCCCCTGCGACTAATAAGGCGCTGTTTACAGCATACTAAATGCTTACATTGTAAGCAGGAGAAACCTTATAAGTAAAACGCTTACACGGTATAAAGTGTTTACATAATAAGCACTTATAACACTATAAGTAAGGTATAAAATACCTCCCAGCTAGTTAGTATAGATAATTATAGTTATGCTTATAACCACCGTAAGGGACTCTGGTTCCTCACGCTAGTATTTAATTATTTATTTATATCTTACTGTTCAGACTTACCTCTGTGCATTATAGTGATAACGACTTACAGTGACATTAAACCCCTGTTTAGGAGTGCTAGCTTAATAAGCCGTCTTCGGAACGCCCTCTACCTGTTAGCGTCCTGTTATACGTTCTGTCTTAACTCGCGCCAGTCCTCTTAAGGCCTGTGTCGGGTGCAGGTCGTAATACTTAAGTCTTAGGGGCCTCCTTACATACTTTATCTACGGAAAGGTTATTAATTATCTTTATATAAGGTTTATATTATTAAACGGCTACCCTGTTTAATAAAGCTTTTATAAACCTAACTTTTCTTTCTTCTTTAAAGAACTACTTATCATAATAGGTAATATAACTCTGGAGCTGGGTTATTTAGGACTCTAGTTATATAAAGTCTCCCTTAAAACGTAACAGTGGGGGGAGCTTTACTCGCTTTTTTTATAAGTCCTTAAGGTTATTATTCTTTAACTTAATAACGTTAAGTTAAACCTAAAGTTTTTTAATAAAACTAATACGGCTTTTAATATCTCTAGGGAAGGCTTTATTAAGTTCCTTAACCAGTCCCTGTTAGTTAAGGTTTAACTCTTTAAGGTGTGTGGTTAACTTATTAATTGTGGGGAGTTAAGGCTAAGCTTACGCTTCCTTAAGCTCCTTACCTTTTTTAGAGGTTAATATGTTAGTGATGGAAGGGAGGTGGTGTTTGGGAATTTAATAAACAGTATTTAGAATAGGACGTTAATATTATATTATAACCTACACTTAACACAGGCCTTAAAAGGATTAGCGTGGGTTAAGATAGAACGTATAGCAGGACGTTAACAGGTAAGGGGTGTTTTAAAGACGGCTTATTAAGCTAACACTCCTAGATAAGGGTTTAATATGACTGTAAGTTATTATCACTATAATACATAAAGGTAAGTCTAAATAGTAGGATATAAATGAATAATTAAATATTAGCGTGAGGAACCAGAGTCCCTTACGGTGGTTATAGGCATAACTATAACTATTTATACTAATTATTTAAAAGGTATTTTATACCTTACTTAATCTGTTATACTTAGTGGTGCACTACATAGTTACGGCTAAGCAGTTAACTAAGCAGTGCTTAGTGTTGTCAGTCCTTGTGGACCACTAAGCGCTTTCTTACTGGTCGTAGGGGCTTTAGGTCTTTACACCCCTGGCCCAGTGCGCCCAGACGGTGTGCACCGTCCTTCCACACTGTTCTTCCTACAGGACTTATCAGGCCGCTCCAACCCAGGTGACGGCCTGCAGGGTCGTTACACTTATCCACCTAGGTGCAGTCTTCTTCATTATCTATTATTCTAATATAAACGTCTCTTAAGTTAAACTTAATGTGTTTTCCTCCTTTAAGGACGGGTTTTTAACTAACTTACTTTAATAATAGGTATTATTATACTATATAGCTTTTTTTACCACAGTTAAAACATTAAACCTAAAACAGGTCTTTAAGCTGTTTTTACTGTTATTAGTATTAAGGTTTATCGTAGTTAGGTTGATTTTAACAGTTTATTATACTAGTATCTATTAGCCCAGGGTAATAACCTGTCGTTATAAACTAATTCCCCTTTTTAAGCTTACTTAGCTGGTAAGAGGTCTGTTCCTTTTAGAAGTTCTTTTAATAATAGTGGTTATAATATTAATTATTAGCTTTAATAGCTATCTTAACTAGCTCTTAAAGGCGGTCTAGTCAGTCCTTTTAGTAAAGGTCTCCTGTGATATACTCTTTTAGACCGCTTTAAAACAGTATTACTAAAGCTTCTTAACTAAGTTTAGTTTTTACAGCTTTTAACTTAAAGCGTATAGAGAACTTAAAGATTAAGGACGTCTATCTTAAGGCTATAAGGCGTTACTTAGCCTGCCTTAAGGCGTCTAGTTCTTTAAACTTAATCCAGAGTTAGTTAATAAAAACGTTAAAGTTATTAAAAAGGGCTTAAGTCTCTAGGGCTTTTTTATATACTTTATCTACAGAGAGGTTATTAATTATTTTCACATATAGTTCATACCAGTAAGTAGCTACTCTATCTAGTAAAGCTTTAATAAACATGACTTTTCCTTCTTCTTTAAAGAACTGTTCGTTATAATAAGTGATATAACTTTAAAGCTAGGTTATCCAGGACTTTAACTGTATAAAGTCTCTTTTAAAACGTAACGGTAAGGGGAGTTTTACTTATTTCTTTTATAAGCTCTTAAGGTCATTATTTTCCAGTTTAACTACATTAAGTCAGGTTTAAAGTTTTTTAATAAAACTAATACAGCTCTTAATATCTCTAAGGAAGGCTTTATTAAGTTTTTTAACTAATCCCTGCTGGTTAAGGTTTAATTCTTTAAGTTGTACAGCTAACTTATTAACAGTGGGGAGCTAAGGTTAAGCTTACGCTTCCTCAGGCTCCTTACCTTTCCTAAAGGTTAACATATTAATGGTAAGAGGGAGGTGTTATTTAAGAATTTAATAAATAACGTTTAAAACTGTAACGTTAGTATTATATTACAACTTACACTTAACATAGGCTTTAAAAAGATTAGCGCAGGTTAAAACAGAACATATAACAGGACGTTAACAGGTAAGGGGCGTTCCGAAGACGGCTTACTAAGCTAATACTCCTAAACAGGGGTTTAATGTTACTATAAGTCACTATTATTATAATATATAAAGGTAAGTCTAAATAGTAAGATATAAATAAATAATTAAATATTAACGTAAGGAACTAGAGTCCCTCACAGTGGTTATAAGCATAACCATAACTATCTATACTAACTAACTAAAAGGTACTTCATACCTTACTTGGTCCGTTATACTTAATGGTGCACCACGCAGTTACAGCTAAGCAGTTAACTAAACGGTGCTTAGTGTTATCAGTCCTTATGGGCCACTAAGCACTTCCTTACTAGTCGTAAGGGCTTCAGGTCTTTACACCCCTGGCTTAGTGCACCTAGACGGTGTACTCCGTCTTTCCACACTGTTTCTTCTACGGGGGATTCGTCAGGCCGCCCCAGCCCAAGTGACAGCCTACAGGGTCGTCACAACCTCCCTCTCGTATCCCTTTATCCTAGATAGGATATAGCTGTCCTTAATAATAAATAAGAGTTCCTTATTATTAAGGAGCTCTATAGGTATATTTGGGCTTCCTTAAAGGTAAGCTTAAATTACTTAAGCTTGTTCTTTTAAAAAAAAACTAGCTGTTTTATAATAATAGTTACTATAAATTAGTCGTAGACTGGAGCTCTTACTTTAGGTATCTAGTTAAAGGTTTATAATTAGCAGCAAAGGTTACTAGTAATAGGGGTATACCTACGATATTTGGTAACGTAGGCGATGGTGGTGGATAGTAATTTTAAGGTACTGGCTGGAATAACTAGTATAATAAAGGAAAGCAGAGTAGTAGGAGCGAGCTCCTACCGCTAGCTTTTTATTCCTCCTCGTAATTAAGGTTCGAGTATAACCAATAAGGGCTTCGTAGTTCGGCCTACTCTAGTAGCGCCTGTAAGGTATATAATAGTGGTACGAGCCAGTAAGGTGATATGGAGCCGAGAGGTAGTGTAAGTAAGTTTGATTTACGTCGGGAACATCTTTTTTATAAAGCTAAGTGTAGGGTAGAGTACGCTTTTGTTTTGGAACAGAACCCTTTTGTTAAAACGACATATAATACGTATTTAGGCTTAAGAAATTTTTATTTAGTATAACTATATATTTAACGACTTTAGGTTAGTTTTACCTTTTCTTAGGGGTATCCGTTATACCTTTTTGTGACAACCCTGCAGGCCGCCACTTGGGCCGGGGCGGCCCGACGAATCCCCCGCAGAAGGAACAGTGCGGAAAGACGGTGCACACCGTCCAGGCGCACTGGGCCAGGGGTGTAAAGACTTAAAGCCCCTACGACTAATGAGGTGCTGCTTACAGCATGCTAAGTGCTCGTATTACAAGCAGGAGAAACCTTATAAGCAAAATACTTACATAGTATAAAGTGCTTACATAACGAGCACTTACGACATTATAAGTAAGGTATAAAGTACCTCTTAATTAGTTAATATAAATAGTTATAATTATACCCATAACCACTATAAGGGACTTTAGTTCCTTATATTAATATTTAATTATTTATTTATATCTTATTATTTAGACTTACCTTTATACATTATAATAACAGTAACTTATAGTGATATTAAACCCCTATTTAGGAGTGTTAGTTTAATAAGCTATCTTTAAAACACCTCTTACCTGTTAATATCCTGTTATACGTTCTGTCTTAACTTACACCAGTCCTTTTAAGTCCTATATTAGGTGTAAGTTATAATATAATATTAACATTACAGTTCTAAACGCTATTTATTAAACTCCTAGACACTACCTCCCTCTTACTAACATATTAACCTTTAGAAAAGGTAAGGAGACTAAAAAGGTGTAAGCTTAACCTTAACTCCCTATTATTAATAAATTAACTACACGCTTTAAAGACTTAAACCTTAACTAGTAGGGACTGGTTAAGGAACTTAACAAAACCTTCCCCAGAGACATTAAAAGCTGTATTAGTTTTATTAAAAAACTTTAAACTTAACTTAACGCTGTTAAGTTAGAAAATAACGACCTTAAGGGCTTATAAAAGAAGTGAGTAAAGCTCCCCCTGTTATTGTACTTTAAGGGAGACTTAGTACAGTTAAAGTTGTGGATAACTTAACTCCAGAGTTATATTACCTATTATAATAAGCAGTTCTTTAAAGAAGAAGGAAAGGTTAGGTTTACTAAAGCCTTATTAGACGGAGTAACTACTTACTAATATAAACCTTATACGAAGATAATTAATAACCTCTCTGTAAATAGGGTGTGTAAAGAGGCCCTTAAGACTTAGGCCCTTTTTAACGACTTTAACGTTTTTATTAACTAACTCTAGATTAAGTTTAAAAAACTAAACACCCCTAAACGGGTTAAGTAACGCCTTATAGCCCTAAGATAGACGTCCTTAATCCTTAAATTCTCCACACGCTTTAAACTAAAAGTAGCAAAGATTAAACTCGGCTAAGAGGCCTTAATAATACTGTTTTAAAGTAGTTTAAAGGAATATGTTACTGGAAACCTTTATTAAAAAGACTAATTAAACTGTCTTCAGGAGTTAGTTAAGATGGTTATTAAGGCTAATAACTAGTATTATAACCACTATTATTAGAAGAACTATTAAAAGGAATAAACCTTTCACCAGCTAAATAAATTAAAAAAGGGGAACCAGTTAATTATAACAGGTCACCACCCTAGGCTAATAAACATTAATATAGTGAACCGTTAGAACTAACCTAATTATAATAAGTTATAATAACAGTAACAGTAAAAGCAATTTAAAGACTTATCTTAAGTCTAATACTTTAACTATAATAAGAAAGGATATATAACATAATAATACCTGTTACTAAAGCAAGTCAGTTAAAAACCTATTCTGGAAGGAGGAAAGCACGTCAGGTTTAACTTAGGAGACGTCCACGTCAGGATAGCAGGTAATAAAGAGGACTACACTTAAATAAATAAGTGTAACGTAAGAGATAAGGAAGAAAAAGAACCCCAGGACGTAATATACCTAATCCTTAAAGGTGTCCTAGAAAAGTCAGCTACAGAGGTGCAGGTTATAAAAGACTAACTTTAAGGTGGAAACTTAAAACCATTAAAAGTGTAGGTTATAGAAAACTAACTTTAGGAAAAGATGTTTCAGTTAGCTGTTACAGGCCTTAAAAACCTTACCCTGTAAGCCCAGGAACTAAAGAAATTTAAAAAGGACCCTGACTTAAAAGTCATTAAGGTAGTAAAAGGAGTTAAAGAACTAGCCCTCCAGGCCACTTAAATAGTAAAGTAAGCTTTAAAAGGTGAAAGAGAGTAAGTTAAGAGAATTAAACTGGAGAAACAGAAGTTCTTCTTAACAGTACCTCTTAAGACTCTTAAACACTTTAAGCACACTAAGTGGATCAGCACCCTCACCTCCTTAAAAGAAGGACAGCTTAGATGGCTGCCCCACATTAAAGCTGGTATACTTTAAACTAATACCTTAAGGGTCCTTTAAGAAGGTATAAAGTAAGTATATTAATAAAAGGTTTAAAAGCTGAAGAAAAAGTATTAAAAGTTAATAAACGAAGTAAAGGATTTATAAGTTAAAGGCCTTACTGTAATGTTTAAAGATAAAGTAATGGAAATTAAGTTATAACTCTGTAATAAAGTTTACTTTACTAATTAACTTAAATATGGACTTATTAAGGAAGATTACTTTATAGAAGAATAAGCCAGGTTACTGTTACTTAAGTTTTAAGAAGAGGTTTAGGAAAAATAATATATATAAAGGTAAGTGGAGGAAGAAAAGAAATAAAATACTACTTCCCCTATCCCATACTTTATAACTGTAACACCTGCAGTTAACGTTAACCACCCTAATTACAGGGATATACTGTAAATTAACTATATATATAATAACTACACTCTTAACCAGTATTATAAACTTAAGGCCCTTTATAACCACTTCCCTAACATATAAAGATAGGATTACGCTATTATAAGGATAGAGTTGGAATTAGCTTATTATTAAGTCTCCTACTCCCTAATAAGAGAATTTAGTAATAAATAAAAGGTTATTATAATTAACTAAGCCTCTATTATATACTAGTAAGGAGGGGTACTTAATAATTACCCAGTTATAACGTGCTTGTTACACCTTAACGGAAAGGCCAGGGAATAATAGAAGTGAGAAGATTACTAGCGGATCTAAGAGTAAAAGGATATTATTACAATCTAGTTTTATAAAGCGTATTATTAACTTATTAAAGATTTTAAAAACATCGTACTGTTTAAAGTTAACTAGACGTTAAGGTGTAAAAACCCAGGAAAGGTTAATTATTAAGTTTATTAAAGCTGCCTGTTTTTCTAAAAGGAATTAGGAAAAGGCTGTAGGCCCTTTAAAAGGGCTGGAAACTAATAATTCACTAGTTAGTAAAAACCTTAAAAAGAAGAAGAGGTATTTAAAGGTTAAGCCAGATAAGACCTTAAGGATAAATAATTACTATAACTTAGATGTTAAAGGAATATAAGCACTATTCTGTTAGTGTTAACTTAATAGACGGAAAAGGGAGGCCGTTTAAGGTAAAAGCAGTAATTAATAACAGGAGTGCTTTTAACTTAATATACCCCTTATTAGTTAATTAAAAGAAACTCTTTAATAAAGTGTATAAAAAGGTTATTCCTATTTAAAATGGAGAAGGAAGCTTATATTAGTATAATAACAGTAAAGTTACTTATTATTTGCTACTTCTAATTAAAGTGGACGGGGACGAATAATAAGTGGACTTTAACGTTACATTAATTACAGGTTATAATATAATATTAGGTTTACCTTAATTAGAGAAGTATAACCCTGTGATTAATTAAAGGAGTAGTTACCTCACTTTTGGTAAGTCCCTTAAATGTAATCACTATTTAGAGAAAACTAAAAAGGCTTTAAACTACTTTAAAGATGTATAAAACACTTAAAAGCACATTAAACCTTTAAAACTAAGTATAATTTAGGTTAGGTTTACTAAGATAATTAAAGGATTAGAAGGTTTACTACACTGCCTAAATAATAATTTAAAAGGTGGAGGAAAGTAAAAAGCTGATCTATAAGTAAGTGAAGAAGTTAACTTATCTAAGGTACCTGCTAAATATAAGAAGTTTACCCTGTTTTAAAAAAAGATACTGTAACTATTAAACTACAGACCGTAGGATTACAAAATTAAATTAAAGCCAGGAGTAAAGTTTTACAGCTTTTAGCCCTATTATCTAAACCCCTAACAGGCTAAGGCCTTAAAGGAGTACGTTAATAAGAATTTAAAGAACGGGTTTATTATAAAGTCTTAGTCCCCAGCAGGGTACCTAGTACTGTTTATCTTAAGAAAGGGAGATGGTAAGTTATATATAATTATTAATTACTAAACGTTAAATAAAGATATAATTAAGAATCGTTACCTATTACTATTTATTACAGAGATGTGAAAGTGGATTATTAAAGTAAATTAGTTCTCCAGCCTTAATTTCCCTATAGGGTTTAACTATATTAAAGTGAAGGAAGAGGATAAGTATAAAATGGCTTTTTAGACTTATAACAGGTATTACTAATATTATATTATACTAATAAGATTAATAAACACCCTTACGACTTTTTAAGGCCTTATTAACAGTGTTCTCCACCCCTTCCTTAATAAGTTTATCTTTATATATTTAAATAACGTTTTAATCTATTTTAAAACTTTAAAAAAACATTAAAAACATATACGACAGGTTTTAACAGCTTTTAGGAAGGTGAAACTAATAGTAAACTTAAAGAAGAGCCACTTTTACATTTAGGAACTAAATTATTTAGGGTTTAGAGTTACCCTTAAAAGGCTTAAAATGTAACTGGAGAAGATAGAGGTAATTAAGGATTAGCCCACTTTAAAAAACCAGAAAGAATTATAAGCTTTTATCAGCTTTACGAACTTCTATTACTGTTTTATCAGATATTTTATAAAGACTGTAAAACCATTATATAAGCTTATAAGAGAGGGTAAACCGTTTAAGTGGACTAATAAATAGTAAAAGGCGTTTAAGGACCTTAAACACACCTTTATTACAGCGTTAGTTTTAACCCTCCCTAATTTCTTAAAACCTTTTTAAGTTAAAACAGACTCTTTAAAATTTGTAATTAGTAGAGAACTTAGTTGTTGGGTTTTTACAACCCTAACCCGGCCAGTGTGGTTAGAACAGTGTGGCTGGATCCACGCAGCCGCTCCGCGGCTGCATCCGTGGATCTGCACAGCCAAGAACGCCAGACTCCACTGCCAACCT